>JAESFT010000049.1_pt1 | contig 247813 bp, 233 predicted proteins | sample 9269451 | NCBI WGS metagenome assembly JAESFT01 (sample SAMN14502557, study PRJNA617106) | algae metagenome | isolation source: Scytonema hyalinum WJT4-NPBG1 and co-occurring heterotrophs from well... | place: USA: Mojave Desert, Joshua Tree National Park, California | collected 2006-05-25
AGCCCGCCCTCGCCCGCGGCGAGTTGCACTGCATCGGCGCCACCACGCTCGACGAGTATCGCAAGCATGTCGAGAAGGATGCGGCGCTGCAGCGACGTTTCCAGCCGGTGTTCGTCGACGAGCCGAGCGTCGAGGACACGATCTCGATCCTGCGCGGCCTCAAGGAGAAGTACGAGCTGCACCATGGCGTGCGGATCACCGACGGCGCGATCGTCGCCGCCGCCACCCTCTCCAACCGTTACATCACCGACCGCTTCCTGCCCGACAAGGCGATCGACCTGATGGACGAGGCCGCCTCGCGGCTGCAAATGGAGATCAAGTCCAAGCCCGAGGAGATCGAGAATCTCGACCGGCGCATCATCCAGCTCAAGATCGAGCGCGAAGCGCTGAAGAAGGAGACCGACCAGGGCTCCCGCGACCGGCTGCAGTCGCTCGAATCCGAGCTCGCGAGCCTTGAGGACGAGTCGGCGGCGCTGACCGCGCGCTGGCAGGGCGAGAAGGAAAAGATCGCCGGCGAAGCGAAGATCAAGGAGCAGCTCGATCAAGCCCGGCTGCAACTGGAGCAGGCGCAGCGCGGCGGCGATCTCGCCCGCGCCGGTGAGCTCAGCTACGGCATCATCCCGGCGCTCGAAAAGCAGCTGGCCGAAGCCGAGGGCGCGGCGGCGGGCGCGATGCTGCGCGAGGAAGTCGTGGCCGACGACATTGCCGGCGTGGTGTCACGCTGGACCGGCATTCCGGTCGACCGCATGCTCGAAGGCGAGCGCGACAAGCTCCTGCGCATGGAGGACGTGATCGGCAAGCGCGTGATCGGGCAGAAGGAAGCGGTGCACGCCGTCTCTACTGCCGTCCGCCGCGCGCGCGCGGGACTTCAGGACCCGAACCGTCCGCTCGGCTCCTTCCTGTTCCTGGGGCCGACCGGGGTCGGCAAGACCGAGCTGACCAAGGCGCTGGCCGAATTCCTGTTCGACGACTCATCGGCCATGGTGCGGATCGACATGTCGGAGTTCATGGAGAAGCATTCGGTCGCGCGGCTGATCGGTGCACCGCCGGGCTATGTCGGTTATGAAGAAGGCGGCGTGCTCACCGAAGCCGTTCGCCGGCGCCCCTATCAGGTGGTGCTGTTCGATGAGGTGGAGAAGGCGCATGGCGACGTGTTCAACGTCCTCCTTCAGGTGCTGGACGATGGCCGCCTGACCGACGGGCAGGGGCGCACGGTCGATTTCTCGAACACTCTGATCATCCTGACCTCGAACCTCGGCTCGCAGTTCCTGAGCCAGGTCGCGGACGATGCCGACGTGAAATCGGTCGAGCCGCAGGTGATGGAGATCGTGCGCGGGCATTTCCGCCCGGAGTTCCTCAACCGGCTTGACGAGATCATCCTGTTCCACCGTCTCGCGGCCGAACATATGGCGCCGATCGTCGACATTCAGGTCGGTCGCGTCCAGAAGCTGCTCGCCGACCGCAAGGTGACGCTGGAACTGACCGACGGCGCGCGGGCCTGGCTCGGCCGCGTCGGCTATGACCCGGTCTATGGCGCGAGGCCGCTGAAGCGCGCCGTGCAGCGCTACCTCCAGGATCCTCTTGCCGAGCTGATCCTGTCGGGCGAGGTGCGCGATGGCGGCACGGTGCGGGTCGACGAAGGCGATGGGAGGCTGGAGCTGAGTGTTGGTTGAGGGTCCGGCGTCGCTGCGCAACCGCGCAATCGGGAGGATGAACGCCGGCCGCGTCCGGGAAGCCATTGCCGCCTATCGGCAGCTGACAGCCGGCGGCGCCGCGACGCCGGACGACTGGTACAATCTCGGCTATCTGCTCCGTGTCGAACGGCGCTTCGAGGAGGCGCTCGACGCCTATGGCGAGGCGATCGCGCGGGGCGTCGGCCGGCCGGAGGAAGTGCATCTCAATCGGGCTGCCATCTTATCGGAGCATTCGAACCAACACGACGCGGCTCAGCAGGAACTGAAACGGGCGCTGGCGCTCAACCCTGCTTTCATCATGGCCTGGTTGAACCTCGGAAATCTTCATGAAGACAGAGGCGATGCTGCCGCTGCGCGGGAGGCGTATGAGCGGGTGATCGCGCTTGATCCGCATAATGGCCGCGCCAATGCTCGGCTCGGGACGCTCGATGTATTCGGCGGAGCGCCGGACAAGGGAGTTAGACGGCTGCAACCTCTCGTTACGGCCCCGCAGGTGCCGATGGCGGCAAGGGCTGAGATGGGGTTCGCGCTCGGCCAGGCACTGGATGCGGCGGGGCGCTATGACGAGGCGTTCCATGCCTTTGCCAGGGCCAATGAACTGACGGAAAGCGGCAAGCGCCCGGGCGAGCGGTACGATGCCGCAGCGGCCGACCGGCTGTTCGCCGCAATCAAGGCGAGCTTCCCCTCTCCGGCAAAGGCGGCAGACCAGCCAGGCAGCGAGAAGCTGATCTTCATCTGTGGCATGTTCCGGTCCGGCTCCACTCTTGTCGAGACGGTGCTGGGGCGACACGAGGCGGTGACGTCCGGGGGCGAGCTGGAGATTATTCCCGCCTTTGCTGCCACCGCGCTTCAGCCTTATCCGCAAGCGGCGGCAGACCTCTCGCCGGCAGCGATCGCGCAGCTGCGGGACGCGTACCTGGCCGAGGTGCGGCGGCTCCATCCTGGCTTCCGCTGCCTGACCGACAAAAGGCCCGACAATTTCCTGCATGTGGGCCTGATCAAGACGCTGTTCCCGGACGCGCGGATCGTGAACACAGTGCGCGAGCCGCTCGACAACATCCTGTCGGTCTATTTCCTCAATGCCGATGAGTCGGTCAGCTACAAGACTCGGCTTGAGGCGATCGTGCATTGGTATGCGCAGTATCGCGGTCTCGTGGCACATTGGAAGCGCCTCTATCCAGACGATATCTTCGACCTGAACTACGACGCTCTGGTCGCGGAGCCGGAACCCGTGGTCCGGTCGCTACTGGCGTTTTGCGGCCTGGAATGGGATCCGGCTTGCCTGGCGCCTGAACGCGCGACGGAGCTGGTGCGGACGGCCAGCGTCTGGCAGGTCCGCCAGCCGCTGCATCGCCGTTCCTCGCAGCGGCACCTCAATTATGCGTCGCACCTTCGTGCCATCGAGGCTCAGTTGCGGGATCAGCTTGAAGGTGTCGAAGGCGCATGACGGGCCTCCAAAAAAAAGTCGTGCGCGACGGAGATTGGCTGGCTCATCGATATGACGAACAGCTGGACGCGATACAGTTCCTGCAAGTGTCTCGGCAGGTCAGGGATCGCGCGACCTTCCTGACCGACCAACATCTTCCGGCAGGTCTGCCGCTGCAGGTGCTTCCTCGGCGAGACGTCGCGGCGGAGGCGAAACGGCAACAGGCGCCGTTGCACATGATTTTCCATTCGGCATTTTGCTGCTCAACGCTGCTCGCCCGTGCCTTCGATATCCCGGGCATGTCCGGGAGCCTGAAGGAACCGGTACTGCTGAACGACGTGGTCGGATTCCGCCGTCGCGGCGCGGCCAGCCGGGACGTCGCTGAGCTGCTGGACCACAGCCTCGCCCTGCTTGCCCGGCCGCTGCGTTCCGGCGAGGCCGTGGTGGTGAAGCCGTCGAACGTGATCAATGGGCTCGCACGCCTCTCCCTGGCCCTGCGGCCGGGAATGCGTGCCGTGCTCCTTCATGCTCCCTTGCCCCTGTTCATCACGTCGGTGGCGAAGAAGGGGCTGGAGGGCCGCGCCTGGGTACGCGATCTGGTTGCCGGCTACCGGCTGGATGGGCTGATCGAGCGGTTCGGTATGGATGGAGAAGCGCTGTTCCGCTTGTCGGACCTTCAGGTCGCGGCGCTGGGTTGGCTGGCGCAACAGGCGGCATTCGCCACGCTCGTGAGGGATCTCGGCGCCGACAGGGTGCGGACCATCAGCAGCGAGGAGTTGCTCGATGAACCCGCCGAAGCCTTGGCGCAGGTGTCTCGGCTGTTCGAGCTTGGTTTAAGCGAAGACCAAGCGCGCAAGATCGCCGAGGGTCCGGTCTTCGCACGGGACGCCAAGACCGGTTCGACCTTCGGACGCGCCGATCGGAACAGCGAATATGCCGAAGCGACGTCCGCTCATCGCGAAGAGATCGAGATGGTGGCGGAATGGGCGCGGGTTGTGGCCGAGCGCAACGGGATACCGCTGAAGCTCGGTGCGCCTCTGCTGGGAGACTAACCGGCCTAACTCGCATCGTCATTGCGAAGAGCGAAGCGACGAAGAATTCAGCGAGGGCGGAGGCTGTGCTGGATGGCTTTGCTGCGCTCGCCCTGACGAGGGGAGCAAGGTTCCACAGCAACAAAAAAGAGGGCGGGTCTTTTGGACCCGCCCTCCCTTTGTCCAGTATGAACGCTTCCGATCAGAACCGCAGGCGCGCAGTGACGGAGTAGCTCCGGCCCAGCGTGTCGTAGGTCGACGGGAAGGTGTTGCCGCTGTTGAACGCCGTGCCGCCCGCGTTGCCGCCGACGAGCGGAGGCTGACGGTCGAACAGGTTCAGAGCGGTGAAGGTCAGGTCCAGATTGTCGCCCACACCAACGCGCGCCGAAAGGTCGAAATAATCGGCCGCCTTGATGAAGTTGAAGTTCTCCTGCTCACCAGCGAACACCGTGTTGCCCGTAACAGTGCCGCGGAACAGCTGGGGCAGACCCGGCTCGTAGCGGACGGCGCTGATGTGACGCCACAGCAGCGACAGATCGACATTGTCGAAGCTGAGCGTTGTGCGCTGGTTCCAGGTGAACTCCGGCTGGATCGACGCCTGCGAGGCCGTGCAGTTCACCGAATAGTAGCCGACGCACTCGCGATTCAGAGCCGAAGTGGGCGACGCCCGGAACTTCTGGCTCTTCGTCCAGTTGCCGATGAACGACAGATTGAGCTTCGCAAAGGCAAGGTCAGCCCGGTAGTTCAGCGACACGTCGACGCCGTTAGTGAAGTAACGGCCGGCGTTGGTCAGCGGCAGGCGCAGACCCGGGGTCGTCGCGGCGGAACCGCTCAGACGGCCCGAAACCGGGTTACGACGGATCGACGTACAAGCATCGCTAGTCGCAGAGGTCGCGGTCAGGTTGCCGAAGCAGGCCGCGATCGCGTCATCCGGCGTCAGTGCCGAAATGGCGTCGTTCACAACCAGCTCGTAATAGTCGATCGTGGCGCTGAAGCCCGGAAGGAACTCCGGCTGGAGCACCGCGCCGATGGTGAAGGTGTCCGCCTTCTCCGGACGAAGGGCTTGGCTGCCCGTGAAGGTGCCCTGAGCCTGGCCCGCGGCCGGATCGATGATGTTGTTGATATTACCCTCGGTTGCACCCTGAGCGATACAAACGTCGCGAAGAATGCCAGTCGGTCCGGTGCTACGACGCTGACCGGAGAGGTTCAGCGAGGCGCACGGATCGATGTTCAGGTTCGTCAGGTTGGTGCTCTGCGGACGGAACAGCTCGAAGATGTTCGGCGAGCGAACGGCGCGCTGATAGTTGCCGCGGAACTTGATCGACGGCACCGGAGTCCAGCTCGCACCAGCCTTCCAGGTGGTGGTGTTGAACTTCGGCGTGCTGTTGGTGCCGGTGATCGTGTAGTGCGAGTAGCGGATACCGGCTTCGACCGTCAGATCCTCGAAGAACGGCTTGTTCTGCACGATCGGCGCCACGAGTTCGCCGAACGCTTCGTAGACGTCATACTCGCCGGCGAAGGGCAGCGTCGCGCCGCCCGCACCGCCGAGCTCGCTCGGGTTCTGAGCGAGGAAGTCCGCGACGCGCGAAGCCTGATACTTGCGGTATTCGCCACCGACCGCGAAGCTGATCGGATCCTCGGCCCAGGGAGCCGCCGCACCGAAGTCGCCGTTGATGAGCGCACGAGCCTGCGACAGCGAAGCGCGGTTGCTGGTCGCGCTGGTGCCGAGCAAGAAGCCCGCCGCTGATTGCGAGATGCTGCCGGCCGGGCCGAACAGGTTAACCGGAACGCAGCCATTGGCCGTGTTGGTGCAGGTGTTCGGATTGTTCGCGTTCAGAGCCTGCTGAATGCGCGACCGAAGCACGTAGCCGCTCTGGGTCTGCGTGTTTTCGCTCTCACCATGCGAAACCGAGAGGTCGGCACGGATCGATTCGGTGACGTTCAGACGGATACCACCCCGGAAATCGAAATAGGTGGTCACGAAGGTGCTGATGCGCGGCCCGAGTTCCACCGTACGGCGATAAAGGCCCGGCAGCGGCAGCGGCGTGGTGGAGGTCGCGGTGCAGTCCGCGGCCGCAATGCCCTCGGCGGCGCAGATCTGTGCGCGGACGCCCGGCGTCAGGAACGGGTTGTTGGCGGGAACGGTCAGCTCTTCACCAAACACGCCCGACGGCGCGATGATCGTCTGAACGGTGTTCCGCGAGAACATGCCGCGACCATAAACTTCAACGCCGTCAGCAATCTCATAGTTCGCCGCGCCGAACAGGTTGTACCGTTCGAACGGAGTCTGGAAGATGTTGTACGGATTGAAGTTGAAGTCCTGATACGGGGTGACCAGGCTGTTGCCGTCCGGGCTAATCTGCAGGAACTGGCCGTTGTTGAAGGCGATCGAGCTCGGCACCGAAGTCGGCGAGCCGCCCGCGGCGATGCCGGTCTGCGAGTTGATGCCGTTGCGGCCGAAGTCGCGGGCACCCTGATAGACCGGGTCGGCTTCCTGATAGCCCATCGAGATGACGGCGTTGCCGCGGCCATCGTCGAAGTTGGCGCCCATCGTCACTTCGATACGGAAGACGTTGCCGTCGCCCTTCTCCGTGATCGACTGCTGCGCAGTCGCTTCGAAGCCCGAGAAGTTGCGCTTGGTGATGAAGTTGACAACGCCCGTGATCGCGTCGGCGCCGTAGCTGGTGGACGCGCCGCCGGTCAGCAGGTCGGTCCGCTCGATCAGCGCGAGCGGGATGTTGTTCAGGTCGACCGAACCCGTGGTGGTGGAGGGCGCGACGCGGTTACCGTCGAGCAGCACGAGGTTGCGCTGCGGGCCGAGGCCGCGAAGGTCGACGAGGGCGGCGCCGCCGTTGCCGTTGTTCACCGACGAACCGATGTTCGGGGTAGCGCCAGGCAGCTGACGGATCAGCGCTTCGGCGGTCGGAGTCTGGCGGAGCAGGATTTCCTCGCTGCCAACGACCGCAACCGGGCTGGACGATTCGAGATTCGGGTTGGTGATGAGCGAGCCGGTGACGACGATCGTCTCGTCGGTCGCCGTAGCATCGGCCGCCGTCTCGGTCTGCGCATAGGCTGCCGAGCCGAGCATCGAGGCGCCGATCAGCACCGTAGAGGCCAGCAGGCGCCGACGAATTGCAAGCTGCATAGTCTTTCTTCCCCTTTATCGTGGCCCGGTTTTCCACCGTCCGGACGCACGTGGTGGCATAGCTGCAAACGAAGCTATTGAGGCGCTACTAGGCGAAATGATCGGGCCAGAACAACGGCTCCTCTCGGCAAACCGCGCATTTTGCCCTTAGGTGTAGCATTTCAGTCACAGTGATCCGGGCCTTGTCCGGCATCCGCCCCCCGACTAGGCTTGGCGGCTCACTTCCGGGGCTGTCCATGATCCGTGCTGCTGTCTTTTTGCCCGCGCTGCTGCTTGCCGCGCCTGCCGCTGCCGCCGACGAGGCGCCCGCGCCCATCCGCGGCCTCGCTGCCTGCCGCGGCATCCCAGACAACGCGCAGCGCCTCGCCTGCTTCGACCGCGAGGCGGCGGCTTTGGTCTCGTCTGTCGAGAAGAAGGAAACCGTGCTGCTCGACAAGCAGGAGGTGAAGAAGACGCGCCGTTCGCTTTTCGGCTTCGCGCTCCCGCGCTTGCCCTTTTTCGGCAGCGACAAGGACGGTGGCGAAGAAGCGCCGGAGTTCACCCAGATCGAGACACCGATCAAGACGATCCGCAGCATCGGCTATGGAAAGTTTCGCTTCACTGTGGATGACGGGGCGGTGTGGGAGACGACCGAAGGCGCCAATGCCTTTCCCAAGCCAGGGCAGAAAGTGCTGATCAAGAAAGGCGTGCTGGGCGGCTATTTCATCCGCTTCGAAGGTACGCGCTCGGTCAAGGGCATGCGGGTCGGGTAAAATGCAGCTGTTCCCCGGCAAGCACCGGGGTCCACTGTCGCAAGATCAGGAGTGAATAATCCTGGGCTCCGGCCTGCGCCGGAGATCAGGAGTTTCAATTCTCCGCCATCGGGACCTTGCCCAGGTCCTGCCCCGGCATGGCGCCGGCGAGTACCATCGGGTCTATCCGCGCGTCGCGCCATTTGACCGCCCAGTGAAGGTGCGGACCGGTCGCGCGGCCGGTGCTGCCGATCGCGCCGACCGGTTGCCCGCGTTTGACGCGGTCGCCCTCCTTCACGGAAATCGAGGAGAGGTGGAGAAAGGCGCTGTTCAGGCCCATGCCATGATCGATGATCAGCAGCCGGCCTTCGAGCGTGAAGGGCGTTTGCGCGGCGAGTACGACGACCCCATCGGCGGGCGCGGTGACCGGAGCGCCCGCGCCGCCCGCCACATCGACGCCGGAGTGATAGGCGCCGGGTTCGTTGCCGCGATAAATGCGCTGCGATCCGAACACGCCGCTGATCCGTCCGCGCGCCGGCCAGGCGAAGCGCTGGCGCCAGCCGTCGCTTTCCGCCTGCACCGCCCGGGCCGCATTGATCCGCGCCAGTTCCGGAGCGCGCAGCTTTTCATATTCCCCGTTGGTGACGCTCGGCCGCCTGGGCACGTCGACACGCTCGATCCGCCAGGCGCGCGGCGTAATCTGTAGGGTCCGTTCGATCGTGCGGCCGTCCGCCAGCCGCGCCGTTAGCCGCGCCTCGCGCGCTGCGTCGCGATCGAAGGCGATCAGGAAGCGGTTGTCGGCCGCGCGCGCCACCGGCTCGCCGTCGAGCCAGAGGCCGGCGGTGCCCGGAGGCGCGATGCCGATCAGCGCACCGCCTTGCTGCGCCACGCCCATCAGCTGAAAATCGGCAGGCGCCTGAGCCGCAACCGGAGCCGCCAGCAGTGCGGCTAGGAACGGGATCACTGGTCCTTGAGCGCCTGAGTGGCGATTTCGGCCGTGGCATAGGCCTCCTGCCGCGCGACCGACCAATAACGCAGCGCGTCGAGCGGGATCTTCTCGCCCGACACGGCGCAGACGACGTGATCGCCGTTGCTGAGCACACGAAAGCCATTGGCCATATAGTGGAGCCGGGCGGGCTGGCTGCGATTGAACATCAGCATCGTTGCATACCTCTATAGCAGGCTGGGCTGAACGGGAGCCTCGCGCTTGCCTCCCGATGTGGCGCGTTCGACCCGCGCGTCAACCGTGCCGTCGGCGAAATGGAGGCGCAGCGCGGCGGCGGAGCGGGCGGCGGCGGCGCTGGTGACGACCTTGCCGCCTTTGCCCTCCACCCACGCATAGCCGCGCGCGAGCAGGTTCTCAGGGTTCACCGACTGCGCGAGCCGCCACACCGAAGCGAGCCGGTCCGATGCCCGCTCGAGCTTCACCGTCAGCAGTTGCGGCCGGAGCGCGCCGCTCGCCCGGGCCAGTTCGCCTCGGGCGTCGGCGACCCGGCGGCCGAGTCCGCGCCGCAACCGCTCGCCAAGATCGTCGACCCGCTGCCGCTGGGGGTCGAGCAAAGATTGCGGCGTCGGCAGCAGGCGCGCCAATCCCACCAGCTTCTCCGCGCCGCGCTCATGATAGCGGCGGGCACAACGCTCCATCCGCGCGCCTTGGTCGCGCACATAGGCGCGCAGCTCCGCCCGAACCGGCACCGCCATCTCGGCCGCCGCGGTTGGCGTGGGCGCACGGACATCGGCTGCATAGTCGCAGAGCGTCGTGTCGGTCTCGTGACCGACGGCGGAAATGATCGGGATGGTGCAGCCGGCGACCGCGCGCACCACCACTTCCTCGTTGAAGGCCCAGAGATCCTCGATCGAGCCGCCGCCGCGGGCAACGATCACCAGGTCGGGCCGCTGATCTTCGGCCATGCGGCAAAAGCCGGTGACCGCCGCCGCCACCTGCTCGGCCGCGCCTTGCCCCTGCACCATCACGGGCCACACCAGCACGTGAGTCGGACAGCGATCCTCCAGCCGGTGGAGGATATCGCGGATCACCGCGCCGGTGGGCGAGGTCACCACGCCGATCCGGCGCGGCAGGAAGGGCAGCTTCTCCTTTCGCTCCGACGCGAACAGGCCTTCGGCGGACAGCTTCTGCTTCAGCTTCTCGAGCAGCAGCATCAGCGCGCCTTCGCCAGCCAACTCCAGCCGGTCGATGACGATCTGGTATTTGGAGCGGCCGGGATAGGTGGTGATCTTGCCGGTCGCGATCACCTCGATGCCGTCCTCGGGCCTGAAGGGCAGAGCGGCGACTCCCGCTTTCCACATCACCGCATCGAGGCACGCATTCTCGTCCTTGAGCGTCAGATAGGCATGGCCCGAGGCGGCACGCTTATAGCCGCTGATCTCGCCCCGCAGCCGGACATAGCCGAACCGGTCCTCGACTACTCGCTTCAACGCAAAAGCGAGTTCTGAAACGCTGAGCGGCGGTGCGTTGTCCCCGGCGGTCGTGTCGGCTAACAGCCGGCCCGCGGCGTCCGCCGCTGGGCTTGGGGAGAAGCTACTGGCCATGAACGTCCTGCTGATCGGGTCGGGAGGGCGCGAGCATGCGCTGGCGTGGAAGTTGGCGCAAAGCCCGGCCTTGAGCAAGCTTTACGCCGCCCCAGGCAATCCGGGTATCGCCCGCCATGCCGAACTCGTCGCACTCGATGTCGCCGACCACGAGGCCGTCGTGAATTTCTGCCGCAGCCGGAGCATCGCCCTGGTCGTGATCGGGCCGGAAGCGCCGCTGGTCGCGGGCCTGGCCGACGATCTGCGCGCGGCTGAAATTCGAGTGTTCGGCCCAAACAAGGCAGCTGCTCAGCTCGAGGGCTCGAAAGGCTTCACTAAGGATCTGTGCCGCGCGGCGAACATCCCCACCGCAGGCTATGTTCGGGCGGAGAGCGCGGAGGAGGCGCTGTCCAAGCTGCCGCCGTTCGGCTTGCCCGTCGTGATCAAGGCGGACGGCCTGGCGGCCGGCAAGGGCGTGGTGATCGCGACGACACGCGACGAAGCCCATCGGGCGATACGAGACGCGGATGGGCCTCTGGTGATCGAGGAGTTCCTGTCCGGCGAGGAAGCGAGCCTGTTCGCGCTGACCGACGGCAAGACGGTCGTGCCGTTCGGATCGGCGCAGGATCACAAGCGTGTCGGCGAGGGCGATAGCGGCCCGAACACCGGCGGCATGGGCGCTTACTCGCCCGCCCGCGTGTTGACGCCCGAGCTGGAGCGCGCCGCGATGCGCGACATCGTCGAACCGACCGTCCGCGCTATGGCGGAGGCGGGAACGCCGTTCGTCGGGGTGCTCTATGCCGGGCTGATGCTGACGCCCGGCGGCCCCAAGCTGATCGAATATAATGCGCGGTTCGGCGACCCTGAGGCGCAGGTCCTGATGCCGCGGCTCGAGAGCGACCTGCTGCTGATGATGCTGGCATGTGCCGAAGGACGGCTTGCCGAAGCCGAGCCGCCCCGCTTCAGCGATCGCGTCGCACTGACGGTGGTGATGGCGGCGAACGGCTATCCCGGAACGCCGCAGGCTGGCGGCGCCATAGCGGGGCTCGACCGGGCCGAAGCGGCGGGGGCCATCGTCTTCCAGGCCGGTACGAGGGAAGAAGGCGGACAACTCGTCGCCGCCGGCGGGCGCGTCCTTGCGGTGACAGCGGAGGGTCCGACAGTCCGCTGGGCCCAGCAGTCGGCTTATTCGGCTATCGACCGGATCGACTTTCCAAGCGGGTTTTGCCGGCGCGACATCGGCTGGCGCGAGATAGAGCGGGAGGTGAGATGATGGAGTGGTTGGAACAGAATTGGGTGCTGCTGGTGCTCGGCGTCTTGGTGGCGCTGGTGGCCTTGTGGTGGCTGATCGGCAGCAGCTCGACGCGCTCGCCCGAGGCGACCACGCGGGACGGCGTCGAGCAGGAAATCTCGCCCGTGATCACCGGGCCCTCGGCGGCTCCGATCGACGTGCCCCTGCCGGTCGACGCCACGCCGCAAGCAGCGGAGCCGCAGATCGTCGTGGAGCCCGAAGCGCTGGTGCAGCCGCCGCAGCAGATCCCTACCGGCCCTGCCGACGAGCTGACCCGAATGAAAGGCGTGGGCCCGAAGGTGGCCGCAATGCTGAGCGCGATGGGCGTGACCCGCTACGACCAGATCGCGGCCTGGACGGACGACGACGTCGCCCGCTACGACGCGCAGCTCGGCACCTTCAAGGGCCGGATCACCCGTGACCAGTGGGTGGAGCAAGCGCGCCTCCTCGCTGCCGGCGACACGGCCGGCTTCGAAGCGAAGTTCGGAAAATTGGGCTAAGCGAGCGCGCGTATCGCGGCGCGGATCGCCTCCGGCGCGAAGACCATCTCCATATGCCCGCAGCCGACTTCCAGCGAGAGATCGGCGCAGCCCGACGCGCAGGCACTGTGGGCGGCAACGATGCCGTCGCGGCGGGACCAGATGGCGATCGTCTCGGCCGGCGGCTTCTCGTCGATCACGCAGGCGACCGGCGGCGCATCGACCGGGTGGCCCGCCACGGCTTCATAGAGCCGCCAGACATTATTGTTGCGCCGCGGGTCGCCGCAGATCGGAGAACCGAGGGTAACCACCTTGGCGATGCGCTCCGGCGCGTGTTTGGCATATTCACGCGCGATCAGGCCGCCCAGGCTCCATCCTACCAGCGACACCGGCTCACCGCGGGAGATGTGCCGCACGCGCGCGTCGATGATGTCGAAGATGTCGGCACCGAGGCCGAAGTTGCGCCCCTGCCTCCAGCCATGGTGGCGGAATCCCGCCTGCCTCAAGCCCAGCCGAAGCGGCCGCGTCGAAGCATCGGAGGCCAGGAAACCCGGTACGACAAGCACCGGCCGCCCGCGCCCGATGTCCGCTGGTGAGTGGAGTTCGGGCGCCATCAGGCGGCGCGGCGATACCGCCGAGACGAGCTCGAGCGCAAAAGCGCCCCAGGACGGGCATTCACGAATGTTCGAGATCGGTAGGCTGGCCATGAACCGGATTGTTTATGACGTCTCCGTGACAATGACCAGAACGCGAGAACCCCGCGCTGGTTCAGTAGCTTGACTGAGCGATGTCTTCCGCTTTCCGCTTCCTTTCGGCTCGGTTCAGCAACGACTCATCTGCCGAGTCGCAGATGAGGCTATTGACCGCGGCCGTTCGTCGCGGGGGGACAGGAGACTAGAATGCGCAAGTTCATCGTCGCGCTGCTCGCGACCGCGACATTGGTCGCGCCGGCCGCCGCACAACGCCCTGAGCAACCAACCGATGGCTTCAGGACCGAGGCGGAGCCGAGTCCGCGGCGCGAGCAGCGCCAGATGGCGCGCGAAGGCATGCGCCAGGCTCTGGGCGGTGCTGACCGTCAGGAACGTCGCGAAACGCGGCAGGAATCGAGGCAGAACCGCCAGGAAGGCCGGCACGAGTTCCGTCAAGAGCGGCGCGACGATCGCCAGGAGTTCCGGCAGGAGCGCCGCGAGGATCGTCAGGGATTCCGGCAGGAGCGTCGTGACGACCGGCAGGATTTCCGCGAAGGCGATGTGACCCGGCGTGAGTTCCGGCGCGATCGTGCTGATGACATCCGCGATTTCCGTCGCGACCGAGCCGGAGATATTCGCGACTTCCGCCGCGACGGTGTCGAGGATCGCCGCCATTTCCGGCGCGACCGCTGGGATGATCGGCGTGATTGGCAGCGCGACCGGGCCCGCGACGGCCGCTGGGGTTATGACGGCAATCGCTGGGGCTGGAATGGCAATGACCGGAACGGCAATTGGAACCGCGAGTGGCGGCGCGATCCGCGCTACAACTGGCAGGACTGGCGCCAGCGCAACCGCGGCTCCTACCGCTTTCCGCAATATTACGCGCCGCGCGGTTGGAGCTACGGCTATCGCCGTTTCTCACTGGGCGTGATCCTCGGCGCACCCTTGTTCGCGCAGAATTACTGGATCAGCGATCCTTGGGCGTATCGCCTGCCTCCCGCTTACGGCCCCTATCGCTGGATCCGCTATTATGACGACGTGCTGCTGGTCGACATTCGCGACGGGCGGGTCGTCGACGTGATCCACGACTTCTTCTGGTAATCGAGACTTCGTCATTGCGAGGAGTGAAGCGACGAAGCAATCCAGTGGACCCTGCTGGATTGCTTCGCTGCGCTCGCAATCACAGTCTGTAGCGGTTAACGCTCGCTATCGATGACACCAGAGGAAATGGCGCTCGATCAGTCGCGGGAGCGGGCGCGGATCGGCAGGGAAGTGGCAGCGCGGCTGGAGGCCGCCGGCGTCGGAGCAGCCCGGACGGAGCGTTTCACCCTCTGGTTCGTCGAGGATTTTCTAGGGTCCGAGGATTGCGCGTTCCTGATCGGCGAGATCGAGCATGATCGCCAGCCATCCATCCTGCTCTCCGACGATCCCGAACAGAATTTCCGCACCAGCGACAGCTGCAATCTCGACCGGTGGCACGAGCAGGTCCGGGCGATTGACCGCCGCATCTGCGCGCTGATGGGCCTCGATGAGCGACGGGGCGAGACGCTGCAGGGCCAGCGCTATGCGCCGGGCCAGTATTTCCGCACCCATCACGACTTCTTCCACACCGACCAGGCTTATTGGGCCGAGCAGCGGAAGTGCGGGGGACAGCGGACCTGGACCGCGATGATCTTCCTGAATGCTTCCGAGGCCGGCGGCGAGACCCACTTCACCGCCGCCGGCCTGAAGGTGCCGCCCAAGCCGGGCCTGCTGCTGATGTGGGACAATATGGATGCGAACGGCGCGCCAAACCTGTTCGCCGCCCATGAAGGCTGCGCGGTTGAACGTGGCGTCAAATACATCGTCACCAAATGGTTTCGCGAGGGCAATTGGCTCTGAGCGCCGATTGAGCGCCTTTCATCGTTTCGCACCGGGTAAGCATCGGAACGGGCGAGATTCATAGCCGTTGTGGCGCGGCAACTTACATCAGAAGGCAGTCCTGTGCGGCACGATGAGGAGACCGCGGCGATACCGATCGCCGAGGAAAGGCTGAGTGTGTCCAAACGTCCGGTGAAGCGCCGCGTGCGCATCCGGACCGTGACCGAGGAAGTGCCCGGCCGCTTCACCGAAGAGCTGCATGGCGAGCGCGTCGAGGTTCAGCACGTCGCCGTCGAACGCGAACTTAGCGAATATCCCGAAATCCGCACCGAAGGCGATCTCACGATTATCCCCGTCGTTGAGGAACGGCTGATCGTCGAGAAGCGCCTGTTCCTGGTCGAAGAGGTTCACGTCCGGCGCCTGGATGGCGTCGAGCGCATCGAACAGCCGGTCATGCTCCGCCGCCAGCGCGTCGAAGTCGACCGGCACGAAATCCGAAGCGAAGCAGAGGAGAGTTAAATGTCGCGTACCATCACCGCCATGTTCGATAGTCGCAGCGAGGCCGAGCAAGCCCGTTCGCGGCTAAGCTCTTCGGGCATCGAGGCCGAACGCGTCCGCATCATCGATCAGGAGTCCGCCGGGTCGGGCTCGGCCGGCGGCAGCTCGCCCGGCCAGGAGGGCTTCTTCGCTTCCCTGAAAGACCTGTTCATGCCCGACGAGGACCGCCACGCTTATGGCGAAGGCATTCGCCGGGGCGGCTATATGCTGGTCGCGGAAGTCGATGAAAGCGATGCCGACCGCGCCTGCCAGCTCCTCGACGACGGCGGCAGCATCGACTTCGAGCAGCGCCAGAGCGAATGGCGCAATCAGGGCTGGGCCGGCTATCAGAGCGATCGTCAGGCTGGCGCCTTTGGTGCGTTGAGCGGCAGCCAGGAAACGAGCCGTTCGGACTCGACTATGGCCAGCGGCAATCATCTGGGCACCGCCACCGACCGCAACATCGAGGAAGAGCATATCCCGATCGTCAATGAGGAACTGCGCGTCGGCAAGCGCGAGGTCGAGCGCGGCGGTGCCCGCGTCCGCTCCTATGTCCGCGAGACGCCGGTGCACGAGCAGGTCAATCTGCGCGAAGAGCATGTCGAGATCGAGCGTCGCCCGGTGAGCGGCGAATATCGTGAAGGCGCGCTCGGCGGCGACGTGTTCCAGGATCGCACGATCGAGATGACCGAGCACGCCGAAGAGGCAGTGGTCAGCAAGGAAGCGCGCGTCCAGGAAGAGCTGGTCATCCGCAAGACCGCCGAAGAGCATGTCGAGAATATCGACGACACCGTGCGTCACACCGAAGTCGATGTTGACAAGAGCAACAGCGCGTTCGGCTTCGACAAGGACCGCGATCGGGACGGCATGAGCGACAGCGAGCGTGCGGAGTTCGAACGCTCGGGCACGTCCCGCAACCGCGACGACGGGCTGCTCTGAAGACGGTCGTCCGTCATTGCGAGGAGCGTAGCGACGAAGCAATCCAGTGGCTCGAGGCTGGGTTGCTTCGCTCTGCTCGCAATGACGAAAGAGAAAGGGCCCGGAGATCGCTCTCCGGGCCCTTTCTTTAGTCCGTGAACTAACCCTTACGCCGCGACGCGTGTGTCGTCCGGAAGCGCCGCTTTCACCTGCGCGACGATAGCCCGGAACGCGTCACCCTCATGCATGGCGATGTCGGCGAGCACCTTCCGGTCCAGTTCGACACCGGCCAGCTTCAGGCCGTGCATGAACACGCCATAGGTCAGGCCTTCGGCCCGGGCGGCGGCATTGATGCGCTGGATCCAGAGCGCGCGGAAGTTCCGCTTTTTGACCTTGCGGTCGCGATAGGCATACTGGCCAGCCTTTTCGACGGCCTGGCGCGCGATGCGGATCGTGTTCTTGCGGCGGCCATAATAGCCCTTCGCCTGCTCAAGAATCCGCTTGTGTTTCGCCTTGGTGGTCGTGCCACGCTTTACTCGTGCCATGTGTCAGCCCTCCCTTACTTGAGACCGTAGGGGGCCCAGGCCTTCACCGTCGCCGTGTCGGCGTCGGAGAGGACGGAGGTGCCGCGGTTCTGGCGGATATATTTGCCGTTGTGGCTGATCAGGCGGTGGCGCTTGCCGGCCACGCCGTGCTTCAGCTTGCCGGTCGCGGTGAACTTGAAGCGCTTCTTCACACCGCTCTTCGTCTTGAGCTTGGGCATTTTCGTCCTTTCGTTTTTCGACGATCAACGGACGGCCTCGGCAGCCCACACTGGCCGGGCAGTCCTTCCGAATGTCGCGAAGCGCGCGCCTATAGGGCCAAGCGGCGGATCAAGCAACCATTCCTTGGAGGCCGGCATCCGAGAGCGCGGCAGCCAGCAACGGCAGGTCGGGTGCGGCGAGCAGATAGGCCTGTTCGGGCGCCTCATAGCCCTTGAGCTCGAGCGGAAGCAGCTGAATCTCCGGCGGCATCGCGATCGAGGGAAAGAGCAGGTCGATGGTGTTGCGGCCGATCAGAACGTCGGCGCCGGACGTTCGGGTCGCCGCCTCCAGCCGGAACGCCTTGTTGACCGCATCGCCGACCGCGGTGAAGTCGGACGCCGTGGCGCTGCCGAGATTGCCGATCGACGCCATGCCGGAGTTGATGCCGATGCCGAACGAGACGGGCCGGCTGAGGCCGAACCGGCTTTGCATCGGCGCGACCAGTTCCTGGATCGCCGGCAGCATGTCGAGCACGGCGGCAAAGGTGCGCCGATCGACCTGCGGCCGCTCATGCACCCAGAGCGCCATGATCGCGTCGCCGATGTACTTTTGATAGAAGCAGCGGCGGTCGTTCAGCATCCGGCCCATCGTGCCGAACAGTTCGGACAGCAAGGCAGACAGCTGATCGGCGCTGACCTCCCGCGCCAACTGGGTGAAGCCGCGCATGTCGGCGACCAGCACTGTCACCAGACTGCTGGCCAGCACCACCTGAGTGGCCGGGGCGGCCTGCTCCTCCTCGACCAGGGCGACCGGCGCATTGGGCTGTTCGAAATGCAGGGTCTCGCCGCCGATGCGGATCTCGTCGCCATGCTGCAGGACGACCGGGGCGCTGAGCGGCAGGCCATTGACCAAGGTGCCGTTGCGGCTGCCCGAGTCGCTCAGGATGCAGGCGCCCGACATGTCGCGGCGGATCATCGCATGGGTGCGCGACGTGCCGAGGCTGGAGACCACGACGTCGTTGCTCGGGTCGCGCCCGATCCGGCAGGCGGCAAGCGGGCCGATCGCATGGGTGCGATCGTCCGACGCGAACCGCAGGACCGGGTCGTCCATCTTCATCAACCGCGCCCCCTGTCGCGGAACGCCCACGCGGCTCCGCCAGTTCGATCGACCCCAAGGCATTTGCTGGATAAGCCGCGGGCAAGTCAAGCGTAAGCCGCGCCGAAAGGAACCGTATTCCGGTGGCTTCCGTTCATTACGGCTATGGCAGATCAGGCGCTGTATCGCACCGGCTCGGTGGAGCAGCACGGGCCCCGCGAGGGGGGCCGCACGTCGACGCCGTTCGCCAGCCTGATCGCTGTCTTGGCGACGCTGATCGGCCTGGTCCTGCTCGCCTGGACGATCCTGTTCGTCACCAAGGGGCGGTTCCTCAAATCGACCTTCGAGAGATATGCCAGCCGCTCGGCCGAGCGTGAGGTGCGGGTCGCGGGCGACTTCAAGCTCTACCTGAACCCGATCGACATCAAGTTTCTCGCCGAAGGGCTGACGATCACCAATCCGCGCTGGGCGAAGGAGCGCTACTTCCTCAAGTCGAAGCTGATCGACAGCAAGATCGAGACGATTCCGCTGATCTTCGGCAAGCGGCGCGCAGACTGGCTGATGTTCGTGAACGGCGAACTCGACCTCGCCTGGAGCCCGGACGGCAAGCAGAACACCTGGACGCTCGGCAAACCAAGCGGCGAGCCGTTCGAGTTACCCGACATCAAGCGCGCTCTGATCCAGGGCACGCGCATCCGCTATACCGATCCGCGCCTGCGGCTTTTCGCCAATGTCGGCATTGACACCGTGCGGGCGCAGGACACGCGTTTTGCGCAGGATATCCGCTTTGCCGGCAACGGCACGCTTCGCGAGCGGCCTTTCACGCTTTCCGGCAGCCTGATGTCTCCGAACGAGACGGCGAGCGGCGGCCGCAACCGCTTCCGCATGCATGCGGAGGGCTATCAAACGGTGCTGGACGTATCGGGCACCCTGCCCGGCGCGACGCGGATCGAGGGCGTGCCGCTCGACTTCCGCCTGCGCGGCTACAATCTCGCGCGTGCGTTCGATTTCCTGGGCGTGGCGGTGCCGGACACGCGCGCCTATCGGCTGCGGTCGACGCTGACCAGGCAGGAGGGCGAATGGCGCTTCCGCCGGCTGCGGGGCGTGTTCGGAGAGAGCGACCTCGCCGGCTGGGTCACGGTCGGCATGCCAGACAATCGGCTAAAGCTCGACGCGGCGCTGGCCACCAACACGCTCGACATCATCGATGCCGGCCCCTTCATCGGCTATGATCCGGAGCGGCTAGACGCGACCGGCGGCAGCGTGACGCGCGCGCAGGGCGGGCGCATCCTGCCAGACGCGCCGTTGCGCGTGGAGGCGATCAGCCGCTTCGACGCCGATGTGAAATGGACGGTGCGGCGGGTGCGGGCCGACGCCCTGCCTGCCATTTCCAATATCGACCTGACGCTCGACCTCGACCGCCGGCTGCTGAAGCTGTCGCCGCTCACCTTCGATCTCGAGCGCGGCCATGTCTCGGCCGACGTCTCCATCAATGCCCGCCGCGCTGCCGTCTTCACCGACATGGACCTGCGCCTGTCGCCGACGCCGATGGGCCGGCTGCTGAAGGGCTTCGGCGTCGAAGAGTCCGGCACCACTGGCACGGTCAAGGCGCGCGTCAACCTTGCCGGACCTGGGGACAGCATCCGCGAATGGCTCGGCAACTCGAATGGGCGGATTGCGATTATACTGCCCCAGGGTTCGCTCTGGTCGCGCAATGTGCAGCTGTCCGAACTCGATATCGGCACCTTTGTCTGGAAGATGTGGGAAAAGCGGTTGAAAGAGCCGGTCCAGATCAACTGCGGTCTGATCGCCTTTACCGTGCGCGGCGGCATCGCGGCGGCTGACCCGATCCTGATTGATACGAAGAAGAATGTGATCCTCGGCCGCGGCGGCTTCAGCTTCAAGAATGAGGCGCTCGACCTGCGCCTGCGGGCGGACGGCAAGAAGTTCAGCCTTTTCTCCGCGCAGAGCCCGGTGGGCATCGTCGGCCAGTTCGCTTCGCCCAAGCTGGATGTGATCAGCCCGCAATTGGTCGCGCGGGGAGCCGCTGGCGTGGGGCTGGCCGCCGTCGCCTCTCCGCTCGCCGGGATATTGGCTTTCGTCGATATCGGCGATGCGGAGAGCGCCGCCTGCGGTCCGGTGCTGGCGGGCGCCCGCGCGACCGCTCAGCGCGAGAAGGACGGCGACCCGCGCGACGATGTCGGCCGAGGCACTACCGCCAAGTCGGAAAGCGGCAAGCGCTCGCCGGAAGCGAAGCAGAAGCAGCGCAAGAAGTTTCTGGGGATATTCTAGAGGGTGTGCCCCGGCGAAGGCCGGGGCCCAGTGATGACGGCCAATCCGCTTACTCGCGTCCCGGTTACCGGACCCCGGCCTTCGCCGGGGAGCGTTCCGGCTGAAGCCCGCGGACGAACTCCTCTAGTGCGCGGTTGGTCTGTTCCGGCGCTTCCTGCTGCACCCAGTGGCCGACGCCGGGGATGATGGTAGAGCCTCGAAAGTCCTCCAGATGGTCCCCGGCGCGCTCGTAAAGGTCGATGCCCGGGATGAAGCGCCGCACCGGGTCCTTCTCGCCGGCGATAAAGCAGGCCGGCCGGGTGATCTTCCGGCCCTTAAAGTCGGCCAGTTCGTCGAAATCGATATTCTGCGCCCGGTAGCGGTTGAGCGGTCCGCGAAAGCCGCTTTTCTCGAAGGCGGCGGTGAACACGTCCAAATCCTGTTCGCTCATCCAGGCGGGGAAGGGCTGCGGAGCTGGCAGGCCGTCGAGAAAGCCCGCGCTCGGCGCCTTGGCCATGAAGGCGCCGGCATTCTCGGAGCGGAAATCGCCGGACGCGGAATAGTAGATGCGGCGGAGGGCGTCACGCACGTCCCGCTCGAATTCGGCTTCGGCAACGCCCTCCTGCTGGAAATAGAGCTGGTAGAAGAATTTGCCGGCGTAGATCTGCTCGGCGAGCTTCAGGAAGCTATGCTCGCCGCGCGGCATATAGGGCACGCTGAGGCCCGCAACCGCGCGGACCTTGTCCGCGTGCAGCAGCGAGGTGTTCCAGACGATCGGCGCGCCCCAGTCATGGCCGAACAGGATCGCCTCGCCGCCGCCCAGCGCTTCGATGACTGCCGCCACGTCGGACGCAATGTTGCGCATCGTATAGGCTTCGATCGGGTGGGGCCGCGAACTATCGCCATAGCCGCGCACGTCCAGCGCCGCGACCTTGTAGCCGAGGTGCGAGAAATGCTGGATCTGATGCCGCCAGCTATACCACAGCTCTGGCCAGCCATGAACGCAGACGATCAGCGGCCCTTCGCCCTGAACTGCGACGTTCAGCTCGACATCGCCGTTGCGCACCTTCGTGAAATCCATCTCGACCTCGTGGTTCGAACCAGGAACCGCCCCGGCAGCGAAACGGTTGTTACGCCATGGACCGGCTGCACCGAAAGGCCGCTCTGGCCTTCAAGGCTCTGATGCTGATCTCGGGCGGTGTGGGCGCCGGCGTGCTGGCCAGCAGCATCACCACGTCCACGGTCAAATGGCAGCGGCCGTCGCGCATTCCGATGGTAGAGCAGGTCGTGTCCGATCCGGTGGACCAGGGCAGCGCCGGCCGGGCTTGGGCGCGCACCGCCTTCGACGGCGGGCTGCGCCGCTGCCCCGAAATGAACGCCGAGTTCCTCGCCGCCTGCCAGCTCGAGATGAAGTTGCTGCTGGAGCGGCCGAAGCTCGCCTATGGCAGCTATGGCGGACCGCTGCTAATCACCAAATACGAGCCCGTACCTGACATAGAGCCCTACCGGTCGGCTGAACCCGATAAGCTGCCGCTGGAAGAGCCGGTCGATCCAGTCCCGGTGGTCGAGGTCGCGGAGCAGCCGACGCCGGTCAACTACCCGGCTGCTGAAGCTGCAGCCGAGGTGCCGGCGCAGTAGAGCTCAACCCTTCTTCCGGAACCTCGCCACCCAGTCGGTAATGACCTGATCGACGTCGCGCTTCGGGCTGTTGCGTTTGGACGCGTTCCGCCCTTCTTCCACCTTGCCCTTGAGAATGAAGGCGTTCGCCTCGTTGCTGTCGACCAGGCCAGAGCCGCCATCGACCGAGATACGGCTGTCCATCGTATCGACATCGGCAACTCGGAACAGCCGGTTGTTGCGAATGCGGACGTCGTCGATCTGCGAGGCCGTGATGCCGTGCCATCCGGCGCCGATCACGATATTGCCTTCGATCGTAAAGCGCTGATAGCCGCGCCCGCTTGCGGCCAGATCGAGCTCGTCTCGCGAGAATATGCCCTGGGCCTTGCCGCCGGCGATGATCAGATTGTCGCGGATCGTCACGTCGCGTGCGGCGGTGTCATCGGCCAAGGTGAGGCCGCTGGTGAAAAACTGCACTCCGTCCGAATGGTCTCCCTCGAACGGCCGGAAATCCTCGAAGCGGTTGCGTTCGATAGCGATGTCGCGGCCGCCCTGAATGTTCACGCCTTCGCGGATGGTTCTCAGATCATTGTCCTGGAAGCGCGCTCCCTCGGTGCGGATGAAATTGGCGAAACCGGCCAGCCGCTCGAAGGTGCAGCGCTCGATCGTCACATTGCGGCCGTTCCGAATGGACGGGCCCCGCACATGCAGCTTTCCAGCTTCCTCAAGGCCGGTGAAGCGGCAGTTGCGCAGCACCAGATTCTCGGCCTTGTCGGCGATCAGCAGATAGATGTTCTCGGGCGTGCCGGGGGGCGCCTCGAACATCGCGCCATCAAGTGTGACGTTCCGCCAGCCCGACAAAACGATCGGCCCGAACACGCCGCCGCGTATGGTGACGTTCCGGCTCGGCGCGAAAGGCTGTGGTGCGAAGGCAACGCGTCTGGAGCCCAGATCGATGACGCTGCCGGGCTCAGCGCGCTCCAGCAGGCTCTTCCATTCGAGCTGAGAAACCGGACCATCTGACGCGGGCGGAGGCACGGGCGAGGCCAGCAGCAGGCTAGAGACAAGGCCCGTCACCATCACCAGCATGGTCCTCGCCAGCCGCGTCAATATCCGCACTCCCATCGGCAGCCATGCTAGCCCAACCCGCTTCTGTTTAGAATAGAAGCCTTTCCGCCGGCTGCTTGTCGCCCTGTTATTTTTCGGGAAGGATCGACGCCATGGACTTGACCACCTTGCTGCAGGCGCAGCGTGCCGCCTTCCAGGCTGAACTCCCCGTTTCTGCCGAGGTTCGGCGCGATCGCCTGACCCGCGCCATCCGCATGCTGGTGGAGAATGCCGAGTTTTTCTGTTCGGCGCTGTCCGAGGATTTCGGCCATCGCAGCCGCGAACAGTCGATGCTGACCGATGTGCTGGCGAGCGTCCGGACGCTGAAGCATGCACGGGCGCGGGCCGCGCGGTGGATGAGGCCCGAGCGCCGGCCGCTGCAGTTTCCGCTTGGACTGCTCGGCGCCCGGGCCGAGGTCCACTACCAGCCGAAGGGCGTGGTCGGCGTGATCGCACCCTGGAACTTCCCGGTGAACCTCTCAATGGGCCCGCTCGCGGGCGTGCTGGCTGCCGGCAACCGCGCGATGGTCAAGATGTCGGAATATACGCCGGCAACTGCAGCGCTATTCGAGACGCTTACGCCCAAATATTTTGACTCGGCGGAGCTAAGCTTCGTCAGCGGCGGGCCGGAGGTCGGCCGCGCCTTTGCCGCGCTCCCCTTCGACCATCTGATCTTCACCGGCGCGACAGCCGTCGGCCGCCACATTCTCCATGCGGCCGCCGACAACCTGACGCCGGTCACGCTCGAACTCGGCGGCAAGTCGCCGACCATCATCGGCCGCTCGGCGAACATCGCGCAGGCGGCGGAGCGGATCGCGATCGGCAAGTTGATGAATGCGGGCCAGATCTGTCTCGCTCCCGATTACCTGCTGGTGCCTGATGACAAGGAGGAGGCGGTGATCGGCGGCCTTCGCACCGCCGCCTCCACACTCTACCCGCGCCTGCTCGACAATCCCGACTACACCTCGGTGCTGGGCGAGCGGCATCATGTTCGCCTAAGCGGTTATCTCGAAGACGCCCGCGCCAAGGGCGGCGAAGTGATCGAAATCAACCCGGCCGACGAAGACTTTGCGGCGTCGAACGGGCGCAAGATGCCGCTCTTTATCGTCCGCAACCCGACCGACGACATGGCGGTCATGCAGGACGAGATTTTCGGCCCGGTGCTGCCCGTCAAGCGCTACGGCCACATTGAGGAAGCGATCGAATTTGTGAACGGCCGCGACCGTCCGCTGGGTCTCTACTATTTCGGGCAGGACGCGGCAGAGGAGCGTCAGGTGCTGGAGCGCACCATCTCGGGCGGCGTCACCGTCAATGACGTGATCTTCCATATTTCGGCGGAGGAGCTGCCGTTCGGCGGTATCGGCCCATCGGGCATGGGCGCCTATCATGGGCAAGACGGCTTCAAGACGTTCAGCCATGCGCGCGCGGTCTACCGCCAACCCAAAATCGACGTCGCCAAACTGGCGGGCTTCAAGCCGCCCTATGGGCCAGCCACGGCAAAGGCCATCGCGCGTGAGTTGAAAGTCTAGGCACGGTTGACCCTCACCGTCCCGCCTCTAGGTATGCGCGCGGAACGGGGAGACGGAAGTGGCCGGACCGCATCAGACGATCATCATCTTCGGCGGGACCGGCGATCTTGCCCATCGCATGTTGTTTCCCTCGCTCTACAATCTTTTCGCGGACCGGCTGCTGCCCGATGATGTGCTGATCATCGGCTCCGGGCGGAGTGAGATGGATGACGAAGCGTTCCGCGCCTCGATCGATCTGCAAAAATCCTTGCCGGAAGATCGCTACCATCCCGACACGGCAGCCGACTTCCTGCAGCGCATCCGCTATTCGGCAGTGAGCGGCAAACAGGAGGAGTTCACCCGGTTGCGCGATCTGGTCGGCGACCGGCTGGACCGGGGTGTCTCCGTCTATCTGTCCACACCGCCGTCGCTGTTCGCACCGATGGTCGAGGGGCTCGGACGCGCCGGTTTGTCAGGCCCGACCGTGCGCGTCGCCATGGAAAAGCCGATCGGGCAGGACCTAGCCTCGTCGCTCCAGGTCAATGACGCGGTGAACGCAGTGTTCGATGAGGACCGGGTGTTCCGCGTCGATCATTATCTGGGCAAAGAGACGGTGCAGAACCTGCTCGTCCTGCGCTTCGGCAATGCCCTGTTCGAGCCGCTCTGGAACGCGCAAGGGATCGAGCATGTCCAGATCACCGTCGCCGAGACGGTGGGTCTGGAAGGCCGCGTCTCCTATTACGACGGGGTAGGCGCGCTGAAGGACATGGTGCAGAACCATGTGCTGCAGCTGCTGGCGCTGGTCGCAATGGAGCCGCCGGCCTCAATGGCGCCTGCCGCAGTGCGCGACGAGAAAGTAAAGGTGATCCGCTCGCTCCGTGCGATGACGCGCGAGACGGTGGGCGCTCATAGCGTTCGGGGCCAGTACGGCTCCGGCGCCGTCGGTGGCCAGCCGGTCAAGGGTTATGCGGAGGAGCTCGGCCGCCCCTCAGGTACCGAAACTTTCGTTGCCCTGAAGGCGCACATCGATAATTGGCGCTGGGCCGGCGTCCCTTTCTATCTCCGCACCGGCAAGCGCATGCCGGTGCGCAGCTCCGAAATCCTGATCAAGTTCAGGCCGGTACCGCACTCTATTTTCGCGCGCGGCGGCAAGGGGCTGGAGCCCAACACGATGATCATCCGCATCCAGCCGCAGGAGAATATCCAGCTGCAGGTGATGGCGAAGCAGCCAGGCCTCGACCGGCATGGGCTTAATCTGCGGGAAGTGGCGCTGGACGTGTCGCTCTCCACCGAAGCGGCAGGACAGCGCCGCCGCATTGCTTATGAACGCCTCCTCCTTGATTTGATCGAAGGCGACCCGACCTTGTTCGTGCGGCGCGATGAAGTGGAAGCCGCCTGGAGCTGGATCGACTCGATCCGTGAGGCCTGGGATCAGGCGGGGCAAGAGGTCCGGTCGTACACGGCCGGCACCTGGGGACCGTCCGCCGCCATCGCGCTGATCGAACGGGACGGAGCGAGCTGGCATGAATAGGCGACCGGAAGGAGGAACTCCGTCCGGGCTGAGCTTGTCGAAGCCCTGCTCTTCTTCGTTCGGATCCGGGAAGTGAGAACAGCCCCTCGACAAGCTCAGGGCAACGGAGTTTAGGGTGAACAACATCGATCCCTGCATCGCCCGCGTCACCGATCGAATCATCGATCGCTCGCGCGCGTCCCGTGCCGCCTATCTCGAGCTCATCGATCATCAGCGCGAGGCGGGCACCAATCGCAATGTACTGAGCTGCGGCAACCTTGCTCATGCGTTTGCGGCTGCGGAGGACGACAAGCCGGCGATCCGTTTGGGCAGGTCGATGAACATCGGCATCGTCACGTCGTACAATGACATGCTGTCCGCCCATCAGCCCTATGGACGCTATCCCGAACAGATCAAGGTCTTCGCCCGGGAGCGTGGCGCCACCGCGCAGGTCGCGGGCGGCGTGCCGGCCATGTGCGACGGCGTGACGCAGGGTCAGGCAGGCATGGAGCTGTCGCTGTTCAGCCGCGACACGATCGCGCTTTCTACGGCCGTCGCCCTCAGCCATGCCATGTTCGAAGGCGCGTTGCTGCTCGGCATTTGCGACAAGATCGTGCCGGGGCTGCTGATCGGTGCGCTGCGCTTCGGGCACTTGCCGACCATCCTGGTCCCCGGCGGGCCGATGGGATCGGGCATCCCGAATAAGGAGAAGGCGCGCATTCGCCAGCTTTATGCCGAGGGCAAGGTAGGCAAGGAGGAATTGCTGGAGGCGGAATCGGCCAGCTATCACTCGCCGGGCACCTGCACTTTCTACGGTACGGCCAACTCCAACCAGATGATGATGGAGGTGATGGGTCTGCATGTGCCCAATGCCGCCTTCGCCAATCCGGGCACCAAGCTGCGCCAGGAACTGACGCGCGCCGCCGTTCACCGGATCACCGAAATCGGCTGGGACGGCAATGACTATCGCCCGCTCGGCCGCGTCATCGATGAAAAGGCGGTCGTGAACGCCTGTGTCGGCCTGATGGCGACCGGCGGTTCCACCAACCACGCCATCCACCTCCCCGCCATCGCGCGCGCGGCTGGCATCGTCATCGATTGGCAGGACTTCGAGGAAATCTCAGAGGCCGTGCCGCTGCTCGCCCGCGTCTATCCGAACGGATCGGGCGACGTGAACGACTTCAGGGACGCCGGCGGCATGCCCTTCGTCATCCGCGAGTTGCTCGACGCGGGGCTGCTCCATGGTGACATCCTTACAGTATCGGCGAACGGCATGGCCGACTACCAGAACGAGCCGCGCCTCACTGAGCAGCTCGAATGGACGCCTGCTCCGGACACGACCCGCGATCCGACAATGCTGCGCCCTGTTGCCGACCCCTTCCAGCCGACCGGAGGCATGAAGTTGCTTGCCGGCAATCTCGGTCGCGCCGTCATCAAGACCAGCGCGGTCGACCCCGAGCGCCGCGTCATCGAAGCGCCAGCGCGCGTGTTCGACGATCAGGACCAGGTGCTGGCCGCCTTCAAGGCTGGCGAACTGCAGCGGGATGTGGTGGTGATCGTCCGCTTCCAGGGCCCTGCCGCTAACGGCATGCCGGAGCTGCACAAGCTGACGCCAGCGCTTGGCGTGCTGCAGGATCGCGGCTTCAAGGTCGCGCTTGTCACCGACGGCCGCATGTCGGGCGCGAGCGGCAAGGTGCCCGCCGCTATCCACCTCTATCCGGAGGCGCTGCACGGCGGGCCGGTCGCGCGGGTGTCGGATGGCGACCTCGTCCGCGTCGATGCGGTGAGCGGCACGCTCGAAGTGCTGACGCCCGGATTTGCCGACCGTGAGCCTGCAGCCGCACCTCAGGCGCGCCTGGGTCTGGGCCGCGAGCTGTTCCGGCTGTTCCAGAGCGCCGCCGACGATGCCGAGCAGGGCGCCTCTCCCCTGCTTGCCGCGATGAACGGCACTGCCTAATCGGCGGACGACAGATCAGGGTCTTGATACAACATATCATGGCCGTTAGCAGCGGCGACCATGATTCGGTCCAACCTCTTCGCGCTGCTCGCCGGCGCTGCCTTCGTCGTTCCTGCTCATGCCCAGCAGAGCCCCGATGACGTCCATGTCGAGCAGCCGCGCGACATCATCGTCACCGCGCCGTTCGAACGCGAGCGGATCGAGTTCCTGACCGGCGTTTCGGTGCTGAGCGGCGCCGAGCTCGCCCGCGAGGTGCGGCCGACAATCGGCGAGACGCTGGCGCGACTGCCGGGCGTTTCCTCCACCTCCTTCGGGCCCAACGCGTCGCGGCCGGTGCTGCGCGGCTTTCAGGGCGAGCGCATCCGCGTGCTGACCGACGGCATCGGCAGCTTCGACGTGTCGAACACCAGCGTCGATCACCCGGTCACGATCAACCCGTTCCTGGCCGAGCGCATCGAAGTGCTGCGGGGGCCTGCAGCGCTCCAGTTTGGCTCGTCCGCGATCGGCGGCGTCGTCAATGTGATCGACCGCCGCATCCCGCGCCGCGTGCCCGACGAAGCTCTGCACGTCGACGTATTGGGCGGCTATGCCTCGGCGGCCGACCAGTGGTTCGGCGCCGCGGCGGCGGACCTGCCGGTGGGCGGCAAGGTCGTGCTGCATGTCGACGGCAGCTATCTAAACGGCGACGATCTGCGCATCGGCAAGTTCGTCCTGTCACGCCAGGCGCGGGCCGAGGCGCTGGCGAGCGGCACTCCCGACGCGCAGGCGCTCGCCTCCTTGCGCAACCGCCTGCCCAACTCGGCTGCACGGACCTGGGACTTGGCAGGCGGCGTGTCGGTGGTCGCCGATGACGGCAGCAGCCTCGGCTTCGCTCTGACCCGCTATGACAGCAAGTTCGGCATCCCGCCGCGCTTCGACTTGGCGACCGGCGAAGGTGAGGCGCCGACCATCGACGCGCGCCAGCTGCGGCTTGACGCCCGCGCCGAGATCAAGCTCGGCAGCGGATTCTTCGAACTGCTGCGCGGCCGCTTCGGCTTTGCCGACTATAAGCATGACGAGATCGAGCCCAAGGGGGAGATCGGCTCCACCTTCCTCAATGAAGCAATGGAGGGCCGGATCGAGCTCGTCCAGGCCAAGCGCGGGCCGTGGAAGGGCGCAGTCGGCGGCCAGTTCTTCATCCGCGACTTTGACGCGGTCGGCGAAGAGGCCTTCCTGCCCAAGAACGAGACCGAGCAGTTCGGCCTGTTCACGCTGCAGCAGCTCGAACTCGGCCGCGCTCAACTCGAGGTCGGCGGCCGGATCGAGCGCACCAAGGTCACCGCGCCGACACTCGGCATCGGCCGGAAGTTCACGGCGCTGTCCGGCTCGGCCGGTGCGAGCTTCGAGTTTACCAAGGGCTGGCGGATTGGCGGCAATGTCTCGCTGACCGAGCGGGCGCCATCGGCCGAGGAGCTGTTCTCCAATGGCCCGCACGCCGGCACCCAAGCCTTTGAGATCGGCGATCCCGCCCTTCGTAAGGAACGGAATTTCGGAGCCGAGGCGGTGGTGCGCGGCGGCAATGAGTGGCTAACGGCCGAATTCTCCGTCTATTATAACCGCTTCCGCAACTTCATTTATGAGGACGCGACCGGAGAGATCGAGGACGACCTGCCGGTGTTCCAATATCGTCAGGCCAAGGCCCGCTTCTACGGGGTCGAGGCCCAGGTCGCGGCCAGGGTCGCCCGAATTGGCGAGAGCAAGATCGGCGTGGACGCGGTTGCCGACTATGTGCGGGCCACGGTGTCGAGCGTCGGTCCGGTGCCGCGAATCCCGCCGCTACGGCTGCTCGGTGGCGTCAGTGCCACCGCCGACAGACTCACCGGCCGGGTCGAAGTCGAGCACAGCTTCGAGCAGGACCGTGTCGCCGCCTTCGAGACGCCGACGGACGAATTCACCCTCGTCAACGCCTCGCTGGCCTTCCGCCCCTTCGGCGGTGGGCCGAACAAACCGGAGCTGATGGTGCAGGCGAACAACATCTTCGACGTGGACGCCCGCCGCCACACCAGCTTCCTCAAGGATTTTGCGCCCCTTTCGGGACGGGATATCCGGGTGACGCTCAGAGCGTCATTCTAATTCCAGTCCGTTCGCTTCGAGCAAAGTCGAGAAGCGTATCTCGACTTCGCTCGATACGAACGGTGGGTCAGGCCGCCTGCTTCCACGCGGGCTGCAGCTCATTATGCTCCGGGCAGGGCGCGGGCACGCCGGGCTCCAGTCCGTTCAGTTCGTCGGCATAGCCGTGATTGACGTCGCGGTGATGCGCTTCGTCGGCGCGCACGACCAACACCACGTCCCGCAGCGTCGCCGTCTCTGGCAGGTTCCAGTAGCGCTTGGCGATTGCCGGCGCCGGCACGTTCGGCGAACGGCCCTCGTCGATCTCGGCGAGATAATGGGTGTAGCTGATCACCGCCTCCTCCTCGAAATAGCCGACGATGCGGTGCGCGGTGCGCGGGCTGATGAGGTAGAGCGCGAAGAAGGCGAGGTAGAAGACCCATTGCACGCCGATGATGACCGCGCGCTCGAACCAGGTCGGCTGCGCCACTTCGATAAACGTCATCAGGTGCATGCGCTCGTTCTCGGCTTCGTCCATCAGCGTGCGGATCCAGCCGCGGTCGTCCTTCATGCGGCGCAGGCTGTGGAGGTGGTTGATGGTGGCACCGACCATGCCCGGCACTGCCGCGACCGTCTCCAGCACGACCGCGCGGTGGCCGTAACGAGCGGCGAAGAAGGTGTCCGCGCACCAGCGCAGCACCTTAGTGAAGCCCAGCGCAACGCGGTCGGACATGTTGTCGGGGCGATGATGGATGCTGAGATCGACGAACGGGGCAGTCATGGCCAACTCCTTGGCGGATCGAATTTGATGTCGATCAAATAGGAGTCTGACCGGAGCGGCGTTATGCGGAATTGTCCCTAGTTTCTCACACCCCCAGCGCCTGCAACTCCTTGCGCAACTGGTCGCGCCGGAACGGCTTGGCGAGGCGCGGCAGGCCCGGCGAGACGCTGTCGAGATCGGCATAGCCGGAGACGAGCAGCACCGGTGTGCCCGGCCGCCGCGCAGCGATCCGGGTGGCCAGCTGCGACCCCGTCATGCCCGGCATCAGCTGGTCGGACAGCACCGCGTCGTAACGGCCGCCCCGCTCCAGCAGCGCAAGCGCTTCCTCGCCCGAACCAGCCTCCTCGATACGATAGCCAAGGTCGATCAGCAGCTCCCGCGTTGCCGAGCGCGCGCCCTCGTCATCGTCCACCAGCAGGATCGTGCCCGAAGCGGCCGCTGCCTCCTCTTCTTGGGGCAAAGGTGCAGACGCTGCCGGGGCGGTGGAGACCGGCAGGAAGATGTCCACGCTTGTGCCCAGGCCGACGCGGCTTTCGATCAGCATGGCACCGCCCAGCTGCGAAGCGAGGCCATCCACCATCGACAGGCCGAGCCCCGTCCCCTTGCCGATGCCCTTGGTTGAAAAGAACGGCTCGACGGCGCGGGCCAGCGTGTCGGCATCCATGCCCGTGCCGGTGTCCGCCACGCCGATGCGGACATAGCGGCCCGGCTGGAGTTTGCCGCCACGCAGCCGCTCGACGGTCTCGTCCGACGCGGTGATCGAGAGCGTGCCGCCTTCGGGCATGGCGTCGCGCGCATTGACCGCAAGATTGAGGATGGCGAGCTCCAACTGGTTCGCGTCTGCCTGAGCGGCAGGGAGCGCCGGCGCGACCTTCACCCGCAGGTCGATGTGCGGACCGGAAGTGCTGCCGATCAGCTCCGCCATGCCGGCAATCAGCGCCTCCACATCGACCGGTCCGATATTCAGCGGCTGGCGGCGGGCAAAGGCGAGCAGCCGCTGCACCAGAGTGCGGGCCCGTTCAGCGGATTCCAGCCCAGCCCCGACCAGCCGCCGTTGACGCTCGCTCAGGCCCTCGGCGCGGGACAGAAGATCGAGGCTGCCGACGATGGGCGTGAGCAGATTGTTGAAGTCGTGCGCGACGCCGCCGGTCAGTTTGCCGAGCGCCTCCAGCTTCTGCGACTCGCGCAGCGCGTCCTGCGCCAGCGCCAGGTCGCGGCTGCGCTCGACTTCGGCGGTGATGTCGCGGCCAATGACATAGGCTTCGCCTTCCGTCGGCGCCGCCGTCCAGGAGAATTCCCGCCATGCGCCGTCGCTGTTGCGCAGCCGCGCACGGAAGTCGCCCACCGGCTGATGGGCGGCAGCCCGGATCGAGGCACCCGCCTGGTTGAGATCGTCCGGATGCACGAACGTATCGAAGCGCCGCCCGACAAGGTCGCGCGGGTCATAGCCGAGCAGCCGCTCGACGGCCGGGTTGATCGCGCGGATATCCCAGCGCCTGCCGACGACGACGAACAGGTCGCGGCTGAGCCTCCACATGCGGTCGCGCTCCGCCGTCCGGTGCGCCACCTCCTGTTCCAGCCGGCTGTTAAGCTGCTGCAGCTCATCCTGCGCGCGGCGGCGACGCGTCACGTCGCGGACCGTGCCGGTGGTCCGGACCGCGCGGCCATTTGCATCCATCTGCACCCGGCCGCGCGACGAGATCCAGCGCACCTCGCCGTTCGGCCGCACAATACGATATTCGGTAGCGAAGTCGCGGCCCGTCTGGATCGACTCGACGACCTGCTTGCCGACCCAGTCGCGATCGTCCGGATGTACGAGCTCGTACCGCATCTCGGGCGTGATCTCCGTCCCCGGCGCGACGCCCATGATCTCGGCGGTGCGATCGGACCAGCTGCCGCGGCCGGCGACCAGGTCCCAGTCCCAGGTGCCCATCTGCGCCGCATCCATGGCGATGCGCAGCCGCTCCTCGCGATCGCGGCGGAGCGCTTCGGAACGGACGCGCTCGACATGCGCCCAAGACCGTTCCGTCACCTCTCGGATGACGGTAAGCTCATAGTCGGTCCAGTAATGCGGGTCACGGTCATGGATCGCCATCAGCGCGACGAGCTGGCCGCTCCGGACCAGCGGCATGCAGATGGTCGCGCCGATGCCGATGTCCTGAAAGGTCTTCGCCTCGTGCGGCTCAATTTCTTTCAGATTGTCGTTGATGATCAGCGGTCGGCCGGCGCTCAGTTCCTGCACCGCGAGCGTCCCGAAGTCGGCGAGCTGATAATGGCCGACGATCGAAGGAGAGCCGGGCGCGTGCCAATTGCCGCGGATGGTGAAGCCGTTCTGGTCGGCGTCCATGTCGGCATAGGCGCAGTTGGACAGGCCAAGATGAGCGGCGGTCAGGCGAGTCGTGATCGCCAGAATCTCGTCAGCGTCGGTCGATGCCGCCGTCTCGCGAGCGAGTTCGTCGAGGAAGCGGAGCAACCGTTCGCGGGTGCGGAGCTCGGCCTCGGCGGCCGCCCGCTCCACGGCCGACCAGGTGCGCTCGGCGACGTCGCGGATCAGCCCGACATCTTCAGCGTCCCAGTAACGCGGCTCGTTATGATGGACATACATGGCCGCGACGAACCGACCGTTCTTGATCAGCGACACGGTCGCCGCAGCGCGGGTCTGCAAGCCCTCGAACGCCTGCGCGCCGGCTGCATCGATGCGGGGATCGGTGACGGTGTCCTCGACAGCAAGAGGCTCACCCCGCTTCAGAGCGCCATGGATCTGGTCCCCGAACGCGGCGAGATCGTGCGTGCCGTTGAAGTGTTCGACCGAACCATTAGTCCAGTTGTCCTTGGTGGTGAAAAAGCGCTCGCCGGCGTCAAGCCGGCCATAGCCTACCCGGCTGACCCGCAGATGCTCGCCCAACGCTGCCTGGGCGACGCGGATGATCTCGTCCGGGCTCTCCACTTCCCGGAACCGCTCCTCCAGGGCCAGCAGGAACGCCAGGCGATGGCGCGCGCGCACCCCCTCCGTTGTCTCGGTGCACACGCAAAGCGCGCCGCCGATGCTACCGTCATCGTTCTTGATGGGGCTATAGGCGAAGGTGAACCAGGCTGCTTCCGGCTGGGGCCTATGAAGGGTGACCGGAAGGTCTTCGTAGAGGCTCGCGCGGCCGCGGAACGCGTCGTCGATCACCGGCTCGATGATCTCGCGCACTTCCGGCCAGACCTCGAAAAATGGCCGGCCCATGGCGACCGGATGATGTGGTCCCAAGATTGGGACATAAGCGCTGTTGTAGAGCAGGATGCGCCGCTGACCCCACAACACGAACATCGGGAAAGGCGAGGCCGCGATCACATCGGCGATGTTGGCGAGCGCCTGTGGCCAAGCGGAGCGCGGGCCGAGCGACGGTGCGTCGATCGCGAGGGCGGAAACTGCCGCAGAATCGCTGTTGGACACCGGACCCATGTCGGTCGCCTTCAACGGCTGGGCGAGGATTGCAAGAACTCGTGCAAAAACAAATGGGCCGCCCCGAAGAGCGGCCCAGTCAAGCCTTGCGGCTCAAGGGAGGAAAGCGTGCTCACGTGACACGCACTCCTGTTACTCCGACTTTGGTAAATGACGGCTTAACGACCAGCCTGTTGCGGACCGCAGGGGCCCAGGCGCCGCGCCTCGAACGTCACTTGAAAGGGCGACCGGTCGGCGAGACCCTGGGATTCGATGCGCATCAAGGCCGGCGTTTCGACCTTGATCGTGGTCCGGCCATAGCCGGCGCCGGTGCAGGTATAGTGCACCGTCGCCGTCTGCGCTTCGTTGTTCAGCACGAAGCGCGAGCAGGCCGTGCCGGGATGGCGCAACTGGATCAGTTCATAAGGGTCCTGCACGCACATGCGCTGCGACGGCGTGGAACCGTCGAGCGAACGCAGCTGCCAACTGCCCGGCTGAATGCGGTTGAAGGCCAGAACGGAGGTGCGTGGGTTCGTGGCAGCAATCAGCGCAGTGCCTCCGACCAGCAACGCAAGCAACCAGCGCATCCGTTCCTCACCGCCCCCTGTTGGGACGTTCGGTAACCTAGATTGGTTACGATCGCGTTCTATTCAACCGGCGCGAGTTCCGAAAGCTTGATCGGATGGCTGATCGAGCAGAAGGCGCAATCGACTTTGATCATCCCTTCCGCGTCCGCCATCTCCGCCTGCTCGTCGGCCGCAAAGCGCGACAAGACGTTGAGGATATGCTCGCGATTGCAGCGGCAGCCTCGGCTCAGCGCCGCGCCGCCGAGCACACGCACTTCTTTCTCCTCATGAAACAGCCGCCAGACGAGCGTCTCCATCGGCAGGTCGGGATCGGTCAACTCCTCCTGGCGAATGGTCTGACCGAGCATCTCGACATGCTGCCATTCGGGATGGTCGAGCCGCGTATGCAGCCGATCGTGCCCTTCCTCGCCCTCTGGCAGATGCTGGAGCAGCATGCCGCCCGCGACGCAGCGGCCATCGGCGTCGTGGCGGTGCGACAGCCGAACGAGGCTGGGTATCTGCTCGGACTGAGCGAAGTAGCTTTGCGCCGCCTCGGCCAGCGATCCGCCCTCCAGGGGCACGATGCCTTGATAGCGTTCGCCGCTCACCGCCTGGTCGAAGGTGATAGCGAGATAGCCCTTGCCGAACAGCGCAAAAAGGCTCGGCTCGGAAGGCGCAGCGGCGATGCGCTCCGCATCGAACTGCACGTATCCGCGCAGCTCGCCATCTTTATAGTCGCAGACGAGCAGGTCGATCGGGCCATTCTCGGTCTGCGCCTGCAGCGTCATCTGGCCGGTCTCATCCTTCAACGTCGCGCCCAGCAGCGCGGTCAGCGCCAGCGCCTCCGCCAGCAGCTTTTCGATCACCGGCGGGTAGGCGTGAGCAGACAGGATCTGGTCCAGCACCGGGCCCAGCCGCACCAGCCGCCCGCGCGCATGTTGCTCCAGGATCGCGAACCCGAGGGTCCGGTCCAGCTCAGTTCGTTCCGTCATGTCCGATCAGTCCAAAGCACCAAAGCAAGATCGCTTTTTGTGCATGTAGGCGGTTTTCCGCCTCTTCCCAGATGGCGGACTGTTTTCCGTCCAGGATGTCGTCGGTCGCTTCCTCGCCGCGATGGGCGGGCAGGCAGTGGAGGAAGGTCGCTCTCGGCTTGGCATGCGCCATCAACTCGGCATTCACCTGATAGGGCGTCATGGCGGCAATCTTTTTGCCCGAGTCCTGCTGCCCCATCGACACCCAGGTGTCGGTGACCACGATATCGGCATCGGCTGCCGCGCGCACCGGATCACGCTCGATCGTCACCCGTGCATTGCTGTTCGCCAGCCGCGCATTGGCTTCGCGGATAAAGCTCTCGTCCGGATCGAAGCCTTCGGGACAACCTACCGCAACCGAGAATTGGAAGAGCCCCGCCGCCTCCACGATCGAGTGCAGCACATTATTGCCGTCGCCCAGCCAAGCCCATTTCGAGCCAGGTAGGGAGATGCCCTGCTCCACCACCGTCAGCAGGTCGGCGACGATCTGGCAGGGATGGGAGCGGTCGGTCAGGCCGTTGATCACCGGCACCGTCGCATGAGCCGCAAGCTCGTCCAGCTTGGCCGGATCGTCGGTGCGGATCATGATCGCATCGACATAGCGGCTGAGCACCCGCGCCGTGTCGGCGATCGTTTCTCCGCGGCCGAGTTGGGTGGTGCCCGCATCCATGACGATCGACGTCCCGCCGAGCTGCCGGATCGCCATGTCGAACGAAGCGCGGGTCCTAGTCGAGCTCTTCTCGAAGACCATCGCCAGCACGTGCCCGTCCAGCGGCCTGTCGGCGTCCGCCTTGCCCTTGGGCCAGCCGGTCCGCGCCTGCTTCCGGTCGAGCGCTTCGGAAAGCATGGCCGCGACGCCATCGGCGCCGGCTGAGGAGAGATTTAGAAAGTGCCTCATCCACGCTCCCCACCACCGTTCGGGCTGAGCTCGTCCAAGCCCCGCCTTTCCTTACGGCTCCAAGAACAAGAACAGGCCTTCGACAAGCTCAGGCCGGACGGGTGTACATTTTGGAACTAAGCAGCCTGGGCCGGCGCATAGTCCCGGGCGCCGCCGCTGAGCTTTTCGACGCACTCGGCGATGTGGTTCTCGTCGATCACCAACGGCGGCAGGATACGCACGACATTGTCTCCGGCCGCCACGGTCAGCAGGCCATGGTGATCGCGAAGGTGCGCGACGAATGCGCGGCTGTCCGACTTGAGCTTGATGCCGAGCATGAGTCCGAGCCCCCGCACGCTGTCGAACAGATGGTCGTGGTTCGGGATCATCTGCTCCAGAGCCTGGCGCAGCCGGTCGCCCATCTGTTGGACATGCTCGAGAAAGCCCGGCTCCAGTACGACATCGAGGACCGCCTGCCCGGCCGCCATCGCCAGCGGATTGCCTCCATAAGTCGAACCGTGGGTGCCGATCACCATGCCGCGCGCTGCCTTCTCCGTCGCGAGGCAGGCGCCCATCGGGAAGCCGCCGCCAATGCCCTTGGCGGAAGCAAGGATGTCCGGCTCGATGCCGTACTGCTCATAGGCGTAGAGCGTGCCGGTGCGCGCGACGCCGCACTGGACCTCGTCCAGCACCAGCATCAGGTCCTTCTCGTCGCAGATGCGGCGCAAACCCTTCATGAAGGCGTCGGATGCGGGGCGGATGCCGCCCTCGCCCTGCACCGGCTCGACCAAAAAGCCGGCGGTGTTCTCATCAACCGCCGCTTCGGCCGCCTCGAGGTTGTCGAATTCGACCACCTTGAAGCCAGGCAGCAGCGGCTCGAAGCCGGAGCGAAGCTTTTCCTGGTCGGTCGCGCTGATCGTGCCGATGGTGCGGCCGTGGAACGCGTTCTTGAACGTGATCAGCGTCGTCTTGTGCGTCTCGCCGGCGGAGAAATGATAGCGGCGCGCGGTCTTGATTGCGCACTCGACCGCTTCGGCGCCCGAGTTGGTGAAGAACACCGTGTCGGCAAAGCTGTTGTCGACCAGCCGCTGCGCCAGCGCCTCGCCCTGCGGGCTGCCATAGAGGTTTGACACGTGCATCAGCGTCGCCGCCTGGTCGGCAATCGCCTTGGTGAGATGCGGGTGACCATGGCCGAGCAGGTTGACCGCAATGCCGCTGGCGAAATCGAGATAGCGCTCGCCGCGCTCGCCGATCAGATACACGCCCTCGCCCCGCACCGGCCGCACCCCGCACCGGGGATAGACGGGCATCAGAGGGGTGATCGCCATGGCAGAGCTCCTGTGGGTCAAAAGCAAAAAGGCGACCGCATCGGCCGCCTGGATAGGCGCGGTATAAGGGAGCGGCGGAGGCGAAACAACCCCGCTAGGCGGCGAGGCGGACCGCCTGGCCGTCGGCGTTGGGGTCCGAATGTTCGAAGACTGGTTGCGTCAAGAATCCAATCTCGCCCCCCTTGCGCCGATAGGCGCCGGGAGTGATGCCGGTCACGCGCTTGAAAGCCTTGGCGAAAGCACTTTCATTTTCATAGCCCACCTTGATGGCAATCTCGGCGATCGAGCGCTCGCCCTGCCGCAGCATCGCGCCAGCCCGAAACATGCGCCAGCGGGTCACATAATCGAGGGGGCTGAGCCCCACACTGTCGCGGAACCGCGCAGCGAAAGCGGAGCGGGACATGCCCGCCTCGCGCGCCAGTTCCTCCACCGTCCAGGGATGCTCCACGCGGGCGTGTACCGCCTTGAAGGCACGGGACAGGCGCGGGTCGACCAAGGCGCCGATCCAGCCAGCCGCCTCTGCCGCGCAGGACGCAGCATGGGCGCGGATGGCCTGAATGAACAGGATGTCCGCCAAACGGCTGACCACGATGCCGGTGCCCAGGCGCTGCCGCTCCGTCTCGGAAGCGAGCAGCTGCAACGTCGCCTCCATCAGCTCGGACCGCTCCTGATCCATCCGGGTCAGGATCAGTTCGGGCATCAGGTCGATCAGCGGACGCGCACCCTGCCGGTCGAACAAGAACCAGCCGGTCACCACCGTCACCGGCTCACCGCCGCCGCCCAGCTGCACGACATGGTTCGAATGTGCCCGCAGCGCCTTGTAGCAATATTCCGTCGGCGTCTTCAGCTCGTCCTGCAGCGAATACCGGGCGCCGCCGACGATCGTCCAGCAGTCGCCCGCCGACACGCGCACCGGCTCGCGTCCCTCAACCGTCAGCCAAGCCTCGCCGCGCACGACATAGCCGAACCGCGCCGCCGCGCCGCGCACGAAGGTCACGCCCCAGGGTGCCGAACCCTCGATCCGCGCATAAAGGCTGGTGTGCACGCGCATCGATCCGAACACGTCGTCGATCGGGTCCATCCGCTTCCTCTTGGACGATAGCAATAAGGAAGCAGCAGATTAACCGCCGCGCGTCCAGCTGTCGACTGGCACTTCGACAAGAAGAAGGGCCGCGGATCGCTCCACGGCCCTTCCTGAGTTTATCTCGTCAGGACTTAGCGCCAGTAGCGGCGATCATCGTCCCGACGCTCGAAGCGGACACGGTCCTGCAGCATGTCGACGCGACGCTCCAGATCCTGCGCTTCCCAGCCGTTCAGGCCGGCGGTAGCGTAATAACGCTGAGCGAGGCGCCACAGCTGGCCGTGCTCGGCGCGAAGACGATAGGCCTCACGCGGGGTGATCATGCCCATCTGCTGGCCGCGGCTGATCTGCGCGGCGATACGGTCGAGCTGACGACCCAGGCGACCATTGCGCTGAAAACGCTCACCATAGTCACGGTCACCGCGATCCCAGCGGTCGCCGCGATCCCAGCGGTCACCACGGTCATAGCGGTTGTCGTAGCGGTCACGCTCATAATATTGCGCCGACGCCGGAGCGCTGGCCACGAGAGCGGTCGAAGCGAGCGCCAGGGTCACAAGGAACTTCTTCATGGTCTTCACTCCTCTTGATCGAGTGAAGGTCTTTTAGGTGATTCGCGCTGGAGCGACGCTGAACGCGCTCGTTATCGGCGGTTAAGCCAGCACTTCCTTCAGGAACCCCGATAATGCGGTATTCGCGCGCGCATCGGCGGCCGCATTGTAGAGGACGCGGCCGGGCACCGACGCCTCGGGGTTGGTGAAGCCGTGCACCGTATGGCCATAGGCGTGGAGCTGCCAGTCGGCACCGGCATCGGTCAGCTCGCGCGTAAGGCCGAGCACATCGTCCGGCGTCGCCAGCGGGTCGTCCCAACCGTGGAGCACGAGCAGCTTGGCCGCGATCGGCGGCTGCGGCCCAAGTTCCGGTCGCGAGAAAATGCCGTGGAAGGATACAGCACCTTTCACCTGGTCGGTGCCAGTGCGGGCCAGGTCCAATGCGCAGAGCCCGCCGAAACAGTAGCCGATGATTGCGACACGGTCTCGATCGGCATTTTCAAGCGACCGGGCGAAGGCGAGCGCGTCAAGCAGCTGCCGGCGCAAACGCGCACGGTCGGCGAGCAGCACATTCATCTCGGCAAAAGCCGCCTCACCCAGGTCGCGCTTGTCGCGGCCATAATGGTCAATCACGATGGCCAGATAACCCTGGGTCGCGAGCGCGTCCGCCTTGGCTTCCTCCAGCTGGGTAGGCCCCCGTACTGTCGGCGCGATCATGATGACCGGGTGAGGCCCCGCGCCCGCAGGTTGCGCGACATAGGCCTCGCAGGTGAGCTCGCCGGCACGATACTCGAACCTCATGCCTTGATCTTCCAGCCGGAGCGGAGGAGCGCATAGCAGGCGCTGCCCATCACCAGATTGATCGCGACCACGATGGCCGCGCCGAGCAGCACCGGAGAGTCGGACTCGCCGAGGAACCCGTATCGAAAGCCCGAGATGATGTAGAAAAACGGGTTCGCGTGGCTGATCGCGCGGAACAGTGGCGACAGCGCCTCCACCGAATAAAAGGTGCCAGACAAGAGGGAGAGCGGCGCGACGACGAAGTTGGTCACTGCCGCGGCGTGGTCGAATTTTTCCGCCCAGATGGACGTCATCACGCCCATGAAGGCGAGGAACAGCGCGCCCAAAATGCCGAACCAGGCGATCGCCCAGAAATGGCGCGGAGTCACGTGCACGCCGGGCCAGAGCAGCATCGCCAGCCACACCGCGAAGCCGACCAGAATCGCGCGCGTCACCGACGCCCCGGCGAGCGCCGCCAACAGCTCACCATTCGAAAGGGGCGGCATCAGATAGTCGACGATTGTGCCCTGAATCTTGCCGACCAGCAGCGAGAAGCTGGAGTTGGCAAAGGCGTTCTGCAGCATGCCCATCACGATCAGCCCGGGGGCGATGAAGTCGGCGAAGGGATGGCCGAGCACGGTGCGTCCGCTGCCGCCCAGCGCGACGGTGAAAATCACCAGGAACAGCATCGTCGTGATGGCGGGCGCCCAAATCGTCTGCAGCTGGACCTTGAAGAAGCGCCGTACCTCCTTCACATAAAGGGCGCGCAAGCCGGGCCAGTTGACATTGGTGATCGATGCCACGCCCGGCGCGAGGCGAACTCCGGATTGGGACTGGTCGGCCATTGGCGGTTCGCCTATCGGCTGGCGGCGGCGCCTGCAAGCTGACTGGACGAAGGATAGCAATGGCCTGGACTGACGAACGCATCGAGCAGCTGAAATCGATGTGGGAAAAGGGAATGACCGCCAGCCAAATCGCGGATGAGCTGGGCGGCGTCAGCCGCAACGCCGTCATCGGCAAGGCGCATCGCCTGGGCCTGCAAGCGCGACCGTCGCCGGTCCGCGAAGGCAAAGATGATGGCTTGACGGCGCCGGTCGCTGCCGCTGCTCCGGTCGAGCCCCGCGCCGAAGCGCCGCGCCCTATCGCACCGCGCGCCCCTGCTCCCGAGCGTCCTCCGGTCGCCCCAGCCGCAACGCCGGCCGCCACGGCCGATGCCGCACCCGCGCAGCCGCAGATCCGCTCGATCGGTCCTGGCGGCTTCCTCCGCCAGGCGCCGGGCGAACAGTCCGCGCCGATCCCGCCCGCCCCGCCGCGCCGCCTTGTGCCTGCCAAGCCGAGCCCGGAGATTGCCGGCAAGACCTCGCTGCTCGATCTGAACGATCGCATCTGCAAATGGCCGCTCGGTCATCCGGGCGAGCCGGACTTCCACTTCTGCGGCGATCCGGTGAACCCGGGCTTCCCCTATTGCGTCGCCCATTGCGGCCAAGCCTATCAGGCCCAGCTGCCGCGCCGCGACCGCCGCCCGCCGCCCCCGCTGCCCTTTGGCGGCCCGCGCGTCCGTTAGGCCGCGAGCTTCGCGCTCCCCTCCTGCTGCCGGCGCCAGGTAGCGGGGGGAACGCCATATTCGCGTCGAAAGGCGCGCACAAAGGCAGCCTCGGAACCGAAGCCCACTTCATAGGCCACGACGCCACTGTTGCGGCGGCCGTCGCGCAGCATGTTGGCGGCAATCTTCATTCGCCAACGGGCGAAATAGCGCATCGGCGGCTCGCCGATCAGGGCGGTGAAGCGCTCGCCGAAGGCCGAGCGGGACAGGCCCACCTCTTTCGCCAGGCTTGCAACGTCCCAAGGCTCGGCATAGCGATCGTGGATCAGGCGGAGCGCCTTGGCGATCTGGGGGTCGCGCAACCCCGCCAGCCAATTGGCCTCGCCTTCGGGCAAGCTCTCGACATAGCGCCGAACCGCTTCCCCGAAAAGCAATTCGGTCATGCGCGCGACCGTCTCAGGCTCCTTCTGCAGCTCGCCCGCTGCCAGCTGCAGCGAGCTGCGCGTCCAGAGCTGGCGGGCGCCGTCGCCCATCCGTACCTTCATCAACGGCGGGAGGTTCTGCATCAACGCCGGTTCCGCGGAGGTGCTGCCGAGATAGCCGCAGAACATCCGGGTGCGCGCGCCGGTGCCCGTCTGGCGCACCTGGATCGGCCCGGAGCCAGGGTCGATCGTCACATCCTCCATTTCCTGGATCGGCACGCCGGGCTCGCTGTAGAGCAGATGCCGGTCGTTGCGCGCCAGCAGCACCAGCTCGCCGGCTTCGACCAGCAGCGGCTCCTCTTCGCCGATCCGTACCCACATCCGGCCTTCGGTCACATAGTGATAGGGGATCAGGTGCGCCGGCACAGGAAAGAATTTGGCGCAGTCCTGCGGCCCGTAATGCGAAACGATGCAGAAGGGCGCGACCAGCTCGGCGTCGAACACCACCGCGCCCGATAGGCGCATCGACGACAGGATATCAGACATCACGTCCATGACGGGCCCCTCCGGCAAGTTCCGGCGCTTGGATCAATTCTTCCGGCAGCTTGGTGATTCATATCACCTCCTGCCCCCACTAGTCACGGCATCAACAAAATCAGCCTCGGGCAGCGGATCGCGGACCAATGAGGGTCTGCGATGATGAGTGACAGGAGTCGATGAAGGTGTCGCGTTGGTTCGTGGAGGCCGCTGGCCTCTTTCTCGCCGGTGTCGGTTGTTTCGCCATGAGCGCAACCACTTTGGCCTGGATCGCGACCGGCGGACACCTGGTCTGATCTCCGCCTGTTGGGGAACAAGAATGTACCGGGATTTCAGTTACGAAGCCGTGCTCGGCTCGTCGGAACGGGCTGCCTGGCGGCTCGACGACGTGCTCGGGCCGGACCAGAAGCTCGACTTCAGCCGCAAGTTCATGCCGGAAGCTTTGGCCCGCACCAATGCGGCGCCGGGCCTTGCCGCGGCCGAGCGCAAGCTGCTGAACCAGATCAGCGGGCACCAATATCTGGTGCTGTTCGGCGTCATCGAAGAGTTCATCCTGCCGTTCGTGCTCGACCACGCACGGCCGCACCTGAACAAGGATGATTTCCGCGTCCGCGCGCTGCTCAACTTCGCGAGCGAGGAAGCCAAGCATATCCAGCTGTTCCGGCGCTTCCATGCTGCCTTTGCGGCGGGGTTCGGCACGGATTGCCAGGTGATCGGCCCGGCGGAAGCGATCGGCGCCAAGATCCTGTCGCATGACCCGCTCGCCGTGGCGCTGGCAATCCTCCACATCGAATGGATGACGCAGAGCCATTATGTTGACAGCGTCAAGGACGATGGCGACATCGATCCGCTGTTCAAGAGCCTGCTGCGCCACCATTGGATGGAGGAAGCGCAGCACGCCAAGCTGGACACCTTGATGGTGGAGGCGCTCGCCGAAGGCCGCAGCGAGGTCGAGATCCTGGCTGCGATCGACGAATATCTCGACATTGGCGCCTTCATAGACGCGGGGCTCGCGCAGCAGGCGGAGTTCAACCTTGTCGCGCTCGAACGCGCCGCGGGCCGCAGCATTGCCGACAAGGCGGCGCTGGTCGCGCAACAGCATCAGGCGGCGCGCTGGACATATCTCGGCTCCGGCATGGCGCACTCGAACTTCCGCGACACGCTTGGCCGGCTGTCGCCCGCCGCGCTCGCCAAAGTCGATGCGGCCGCCCCTCTTTTCAGCTGATTTCCCAAGGAGAAGACATATGTTGGACACGGTTTCCGGAAACATCGTCAACGATATCGACGTGGCGGCGCTCGGCGAGGCGGTCGCGGGCGTGCAGGCCGATCCGGCCAAGGCCAAGCTGGGCTTTCACGTCACGACGCGTTGGATGGGCCAGTGCCGCAGCGAGACGACGGTCGGCACCATCAACCATGGCGGGGAGCCGATCGAGCGCGACTTCAAGATCACCGTCGACGAGCCCGTCGAGCTGTTCGGCACCAACACGGCGCCCAATCCGCAGGAGCTGCTGATGACGGCGGTCAATGCGTGTATGCTGGTCGGCTATGTCGCCGGCGCGTCCATGCGTGGCATCAAGCTCGAGTCGGTCGAGATCGAGACCAAGGGCGAGCTCGACCTGCGCGGCTTTTTCGGGCTCGATGACCAGGTGCCCGCCGGCTATCCCCAGCTCGACTATGACGTGCGTATCAAGGGCAATGGCACGCGCGAGCAGTTCGAGGAAATCCACCAATCGGTGCTCGCGACCAGCCCCAATTACTTCAACATCAGCCGGCCGGTGAAGATGAACGGCAATCTGCTGGTCGGCTGATCGCAGCTTCGTCGATCCCTCCCACCCCTTGATCGACGAGAGGGGCTCTTCCGCTTGACGGCGGAGGAGCCCCTCATTTCATGACCTCATGCCCAAGCGCGTGCTCACCTCTGCTTATCTGCCCCATGCTCCAGAGCGGGTGTGGGACGTGCTGGCGGATTTCGCCCGCTATGCCGAATGGAACCCGCTGAACCTGGAAGCGGACGGCGAGGCGCGGCCCGGCGCCAGGGTGCGGATGCGCTTCCTCAACCCGGCCAAGCCCAACGCCACCGTGCGGCAGACGGTCACTATCACACGCGCCGCCCGCGGCCGCGCACTCGCCTGGCGCGGACATGTGCCTTTGCTCTTCACCGGCGATCACCTGTTCGACCTGCGCCCGGAAGCTTCGGGCACCCGCCTCACTCACAGCGAGACACTGTCCGGCCTGATCCCCTGGTGCCTCAGCGAAGACCAGATCGAACGCCAGTTCGTCCCCGCTTACGAAGCCTGCAACCGCGCGCTGGCCGAACGGCTCAACGCAATGGAGAACGTCTTCCCACTACGGCTCGCGGCGACGCGCTGACGCTATCCGGGTACTCGTCATTGCTAGGAGCGAAGCGGCGAAGCAGTCCATCGGTGTCGCCGACCTGGTGGATTGCTTCGCTTCGCTCGGAATGACGAGACCGGTCCAACTCTATTTCGGTCTTCCAAAAAATCCCGCCGCTTTTCTGAGTGCATCGGCGTCCATGATGCGGCCGGCCTGCATGACGATGCGGGTCTGGCGGAGGTCGCCGATGCGCTGTTCGGGGTCGCCTTCGACCAGCACCAGGTCTGCGGTCTTGCCGACTGCGATGGAGCCGACCGACTTGTCCACTCCGATCATCCGCGCCGGCACGATGGTCGCGGCGGCGAGCGCTTCGGCGGGGGTGAAGCCGGCCTGCTGGTAGATTTCCAGCTCGTGGACGATCTCCAGGCCCGATCCGTCGGTGCCGGCGACAACGGGCACCCCGGCCTTGTGCATCCGGCCGAGCAGCTCGACCATCATTGCCCAGCTCTTGCGGTAATCGGCGCGGGTCAGACCTTCGGGCACCTTGAAGCCGCCGCTCCTGAAGCCGCGCTCGGTCGTAGGCGGCAAGGTGCCGACAAAGGGCGCATATGAGGGCGACAGCTCGCCATTTTCGGGCACGTAAAGGCTCTCGAAGGCAATCATCGTCGGGTCGCTATAGACCTTCTTGTCAGCCATGGCCTTGATCCAGCCGCGCATTTCCGGACTGTCGAGATCGACATCCTTGGCGAAGCGGCCCGGCCCTTCGAAGCGCATGATGCCGTTCGACTGCTGGATAACGCTGTCAGGCATTGCCTGCATCATCAGCCAGTTGATGTGCGTGACCTCGTCATAGCCGAGATTGACCGCTTCAAGCGGCCGCATGCCTTGGGGGATATGGCCGTGGACGTGCAGCCCCAAGCGATGCGCTTCGTCGACGGCTGACTTCAGCCATGCAGGGTTGAGCGTGCCGTAGAATTTGACGCCATTGAAGCCGTTCGCCTTTGCCTTGCGAACCCATTCAATCGCCTCTGCCTCGCTGTTCGCGACATTGGCCACCTGCGCGGTGTTCGGCCCCTTCCCGTCGATCAGCGAGGACGGATAGACGGTGGGGCTGAGCAACTTGCCCTCGGCCGCGCGGGCACGCCGTTCGATCGTCAGCCGGTCATTATTGCCCGGATCGCGGACCGAAGTGACGCCGAGCGAAAGCTCCTGCAGCAGCGTATATTCGTCGCCGACATGCATGTGCACGTCCCAGAGGCCGGGAACGAGCGTCTTGCCGCGGCCTTCGATCACCCGCGCGCCGGCCGGCACCCGCGTCGAAGCGGCGGGTCCGACGGCGACAATCTTGTCCTTGTCGACCACTACCGTCTGGCCCGTTCTGAACGCCTTCGCATCGGCGTCGAACAGCTTCACATTGGTGAAGGCGACTGGCGTGGTAGGCACGGTCACCAGCGACTTGGCGAGCGCAGGCATGCGCGCCGACATGGCCGCGGACTGTGCCGCCTCCATCTTCGGCATCTCGCTTTCATAGCCTACGGGCAGCCAGCCGAGCACGAAGGTGACGCCGAAAAAGCGGTTCTGCGCATCGGTCCAGATCGGCAGGGGCGAGTTGCTGACGCCGCTGACCGCCCACAGCGTAACGTCCTGCTTCTTCGCACCCTCGCCGACGCTGATCGTCGTCAGCTTCTCGGCACTCGCCGTGCCGCCCGGCAGCAGCTTCATCGTCTTGTCGGGGCTGGCGAGCAGCCGCTCGACGAACCAGGCATTGGTCGCCATCGGCCCGCCGACCGGAGCGTAGAAGGCAGGCTCGGTATAGGCGGCCGAACCATGATCGATCTGGCTTTTCCAGTTCGCCTTTCCGCCTGCAATCTCGAACACTTCGCCGACATTGCCGCTGGGCGAGATGCCCCTGATCTCCACCTTGCCCGGCATGCCGTCGGCGCCAGTGCGGGCGGAAGCGTCCGTCTCCCACACCTGTCCTCGCAGCAACAGGCTCTCGCGTCCCATCCGAGTGCCGTCCGGCGCGGTCCAGATATGGGAGTCGCCATGCTTGCCGCCTGTCGAGAGGATCACGAAGTGCCGCGCATCGGCGGGCGGTTTGGCGAGCTGCTCTTTTGGCACCTGAGCGAGAGCCGAAGACGAAAGCAGCAGGGCAGCGGCAGCGAGCAGGCGCATGGATTGGTCTCCTAAAGAACGAATGTTGGCGCCGAGACTGCCGGGCTTGGCGAGCGGACGCAAGCGTGTATTGCCGCTCCAATACACTGGTCACACGAACCGGGGGATAAAGCACCACACCCGCTTGGAGCGCCGACTCGCCCGCTCTATAGCGTTCCCCAAATGTCCGATCTGTTCGCTTCGAACGCCGCGCTGGCGCAGGATTACGACGCTTCGTCGATCGAGGTGCTGGAGGGGCTGGAGCCGGTGCGGCGGCGGCCCGGCATGTATGTCGGCGGCACGGACGAGCGGGCGATGCACCACCTCGCCGCCGAAGTGCTCGACAATGCGATGGACGAGGCGGTCGCAGGCTTCGCAACGCGGATCGAAGTGACACTGGAGGCAGGAAACCGGCTCACGATCAGCGACAATGGCCGCGGCATTCCGGTCGACCCGCATCCCAAATTTCCGGGCAAGTCGGCGCTGGAAGTGATCCTTTCGACGCTCCATTCGGGCGGCAAGTTCGCCGGCAAGGCTTATGCGACCTCGGGCGGTCTGCACGGCGTGGGCGTCAGCGTGGTGAACGCGCTTTCCTCCGATACGGTCGTCGAGGTGGCCCGCAACAAGGAGCTGTTCCGCCAGAGATTCTCGAAAGGCGTGACGCTGGGGCCGCTCGAGAAGCTCGGCGCGGTGCCGAACCGCCGCGGCACCACCGTGTCCTTCATCCCCGATCCGGAGATTTTCGGCGAGGAGATGAAGTTCAAGCCGAACCGGCTCTACCGGCTGGCGCGGTCTAAGGCCTATCTGTTCGCGGGCGTCGAAATCCGCTGGAAATGCGCGCCTGAACTGATCGCCGACGACACCCCGCCCGAGGCGGTGTTCCAGTTTCCGGGCGGGCTCGCGGATCACCTGAAGGAGCAGGTCGGCGAGCGGGAATGCGCGACCTCCGAATTCTTCACCGGCTCGCAGGACTTTCCTGAGGGACAGGGGCGCGTCGAATGGGCGGTTGGCTGGCCGCTGTGGAGCGAAGGCTCCTACAGCTGGTATTGCAACACCATCCCGACGCCGGACGGCGGCACGCACGAAGCCGGGCTGCGCGCCGCGATCACCAAGGGCATCCGCGCCTTTGGCGAGCTGACCGGCAACAAGAAGGCTAAGGACATCACCGCCGAGGACGTGGTCACCGGCTCCGAGCTGATGCTCAGCGTGTTCATCCGCGACCCGCAGTTCCAGAGCCAGACCAAGGACCGGCTGACGAGCCCCGAGGCCGCGCGGCTGGTCGAGAACGCCATTCGCGATCACTTCGACCATTTCCTCGCCGATCGGATGGAGCGTGGCCGGGCGCTGCTGCAGTTCGTGCTCGACCGGATGGACGAGCGGCTGCGTCGCAAGGCGGAGCGCGAGGTCAAGCGTAAGACGGCGACCGGCGCGCGCAAGCTCCGGCTGCCGGGCAAGCTCACCGATTGCGCGGCTTCCGATCCGGCGGGCACGGAGTTGTTCATCGTCGAGGGCGACTCGGCCGGCGGCTCCGCCAAGCAGGCGCGCGACCGCAAGACGCAGGCCATCCTGCCGATCCGCGGCAAAATCCTGAACGTCGCGTCCGCCACCGCCGACAAGATCCGCGCGAACAACGAGATCGCCGACCTGATCCAGGCGCTAGGCTGCGGCACGCGCGACAAATGTGCGCCGGATGCGCTCCGCTATGAACGCATCGTCATCATGACCGACGCGGACGTGGACGGCGCCCATATCGCGACCTTGCTGATGACCTTCTTCTTCCAGGAAATGCCCGAGATCGTCCGGCGCGGGCACCTCTATCTCGCCCAGCCGCCGCTCTACCGCCTCACCTCGGGCGGCAAGAGTCTCTACGCCCGCGACGACGCGCATCGGGCGCAGCTCGAGGCGACCGAGTTCAAGGGCAAGAAGGTCGAGGTCGGCCGTTTCAAGGGCCTGGGCGAGATGAACCCGGGCCAGCTTCGGGAGACCACGATGGACCCGAAGACCCGCTCGCTGATCCGCATCACCCTGCCCGACGATGCCGAGGACCGGTATCTGGTGCGCGAACTGGTGGATCGGCTGATGGGCCGCAATCCCGAGCATCGCTTCCAGTTCATCCAGGAAAATGCGGCGCGGTTGGATGAAGAGGCGATCGACGCGTAGTTCCACCCCAAGGTTGTGCCAGCATCCAATAACGCGACCGTCGGCTAACGACCTTAGCGGACCTTCAAGCCTCCTCCTGATACGCCGCTGGCCACTGCTTGGTTCTCGCCGCCACCACCACATCTTGCACTGTGACCGGGATGGTCCTGTCCTTCAGCGGCCACTGCTTGAGCGGCCACAACCACAGTATCACAGCGGCAAGTTCAATACCCCAGACTGCTACTGGCGAGATGCCCAGCGGGATCAGAGGTATCGGGAGACAGACCAGCACAAGCCCAATAAGGAACATAGTCGGACTGCCAAAACCCTCAGGCCCGAAGTGCTGCCCCCAATGCTTGTAGAGGGCTGTCAGATTTGCGTCGTAGCGCCTCTCAAAGTCTTGAAAGAACTCCACCGCGTCGTCGCCATCCATGCCGAGATCGTGTCGCAGCCGCGAGGACAGCGTCACCTTGTGGCGAGGCAGTCCGCGCTCTTGGGCGATTAAATCGATGATTTCGGCGTCGGTAGCTTGGCCGTCCATGCTCCAATGCTCTCCCACCCGCTGCACAATGGCAATGCCTGCTTTCCACCCTTAGCGGACGCGGTGGCCCGTTTTCAGGAAGGACCAACATTCTCGAATCTTGCCTGATCCTACCGGCTTTGCGCGCGGGCCAGCGCGTCCGGCAGCTTGGCTGCATCGGCTTCCCCGATCGGCGCCTTGTAGACGTTGCGCATCTTCTCGACCGAATGGCGCCATTGCTCCGCGCTCATCTGGGGCTGGAGCAGCACCATCGAGGCGCTGTGGCAGGCGAGGCAGTTGGCGTTGAGCAGGTCGGCGTCGGGTCCGGTGAACTGCGCCTCGTCACCGGGCAGCGCAAACTCGACGGGCGCGGCGACCAGCGCCAAGGCGATCAGCGCCTTCATGCCGCCACGAGCCTGACCGTCTCGGCCACGTTCCGCAAATAGCCCGAATGATTCCAGTTCGGCTTCATCGGTTGAGTCGCGCCCGAAGCATTGGTGCAACGGGTAAGCACCGCCAACGCCCCGGCGGACGGCGGTGGCAGCGTGAGATCAAAGCGGTGGAAGCTGTAGCGTCCTTCATCCTTGCCCAGACGGGCCTCGCGCCAGCTCGCGCCAGCATCTACCGAAACTTCGACCTTCGCTACGCCGCGGTCTCCACCCAGCGCAATGCCGCGCAGCTCGAGCGCCTGGCCGGCGCCAATGCGAGCTCCATCGGCGTGGCTGGTCAGCCATGATCGCGGCGGCATGGTCGAGATCGGCTTGGTGGGAAAGCCCTGGGCGCCAGGCTCGACATGGCCGAACGGCGTGTCGGGGACGCGATAGGCCTTGGCCATCCAGTAATTCTCGTCGGCCTTGTCGAGCACTTCGATCTCGCTCAACATCTTCACCCAGTAAGTGGAGAACCAGCCCGGCACGATCAGCCGCAACGGAAATCCGTTCAGCCAAGGCAGTGGCTCGCCATTCTGAGCCCACGCGATCATCACCTCGCCGTCGCGCGCATGGTCGATGCCGAGCGACTTCAGATAATCCGGCGCCTCCGGCACCAGCGGCGCGTCCAGCCCGCCGAACCGGGCCGCTACCGCGCTGGGCTTGACGCCGGCGCGATCGAGCACGTCCTTCAGCCGCACCCCGGTCCAGCGCGCATTACCCATCGCGCCGTGCCGCCACTGCGCGCCCGCGATGCGCGGCTCGAACAGCCCGCGCGAGTTGCCGGAGCATTGATTGACTGCCGCATATTCGATCGGCGGCAGCTTTTTCAGCTCATCCAGGCTGAGCGACAGCGGCTTCGTTACGGCCCCACGCACGGCCAACCTGAAGGCGGCCGGATCGATGCTCGCCGGTATGTCGCCATAATGCCAGCGGACGAAGAAGCGATCGTTGGGCGTGAACACGCCTTGGTCGAACACCTCGAACGGCGTCTCCAGCAGCGGCGGGCGGACCCGCTGCACGATCATCTCGCCTTTCTGCGGGAACGCATTGCTAGTCGGCCTCTGCGAGGGGCCGCCGGGCAGGCCCAGATCAACCGTCCGCTGCGCTCTCGCGGTTCCAGCTAACGCGGCGGCGCCGAGGAGCACGGTGCGGCGGGGAAGCAGGATCATGATATCTCGATACCGATTTAGGCCGAGCTTGTCGAAGTCCTCCCTTTTCGTCCGCGGAGCTAAAGAAGGGAGGCCTTCGACAAGCTCAGGCCGAACCGGCTCAGGGTTCCAACCTCAGCCTCATTCGCAGCCGCATCCTCTCACCAGGCGCGAGCACGCGCAGGCCAAGTTCAGGCCATTTCTCCTCAGGTTCGTTCAGCGCCGCATTGGCGTGGCTGACCGGCTCGGCCGCGAGCAGCCCACCAGAGGGCGGCGAGTAGATCTGGAAAAACCCGGCGTCGGGCGAGGTCATGACGGTCACGGCGCCGTCGCCGCCGACCAGCCGCATCTCGCCGCCCCAGCCGCCATAGCCATTGTCCAGCCCGCGCCCGCAGGCTGGACGGCCGTCCAGCGCATAGCGTCCCAGGGCCGGAGCGACGCCGGTGGGGAGGATCTTGTCGTCCACTTCCCACACGCATTCGACTGATGTCTCGATGCGGGTCGACTCGTCGCAGGGGAAATAAGGGTGGAAGCCGAGGCCGCAGGGCATCGGCTCTTGCGCCAGGTTCCGGCAGTCGATCTCAGCCTCCAGACCGGCGTCGCTCAAGTGAAAGACCTGCCGCGACTCATAGGTCCAGGGCCATTCGCCGGGTTGGTGCGCGAAGATCAGCGAGGCACTCGATTGGGTCTGGCTCGCGACCGTCCAGGGCGTCAGCCAGCCATCGCCGTGCAACGGGCTGGCGTCGCCGGCCATGTTGGGCGCGATCTCCACCCGCCGGCCACGGAAGTCGAAGGCGCCGCCGCGGATGCGGTTGCAATAGGGGACGAGGGGGAAGCAGCCGCAGTCGAGGGGGCTTTCCGGCGCGTTGCTCCCTCGCAGAATGGGACGGCCGCGATGCGTCAGGCTGGCGATCGAACCGCCCACTTCAGGAGCCAGCACCAGCTCATACCAGCCAGCTGTGATCGAGATCATTGCTGACTCACATGAAAATTATCCACAGATTCACTCATGTTGGTCACCGCATTCCGCTTTCGGCGATGGTCACGGTGCATTAAGCATCCGGCACGCATAACGCGTGTTCGTTTGATTTAGCATCGTGCCCGGGGGGGCGCTTATGACTCGTATGGTACGTGATTTCTTCGAGGTCGAAGACCGCGTTTCGCTCGACCGCATGATCGACCAGCTTGCCGCGCTGCGTGATCGGCTTCCTGAGGGCGCTACAGACACGAAGGTTCAGATGCGGGGCGACGATCTGTTCGGCCGCACCTTGAGCGTGTCCTATCTTCGCCCGCAGACTGCCGAGGAGGCAGCCCGCGACGCGCGCTACAGCCAGGGCGGCCGGCTCAGCATCGCCGCTTAAGGCGACGACGCCCCGGCCCCGAGCCGGGGTTTTACCACCTGGTTCGAGGCTCACCATTCGGCGAAACTGCCGTCGCGCGTGCGCCAGATCGGGTTGCGCCAGCGGTGACGGTCCTTGTCGGCCTCGCGCACCGCTGCTTCGTCGATCTCCACGCCCAGGCCGGGACCCTGCGGGATCGGGAGATAGCCGTCGAGCGGCGTCAGCGCTTCCTTGTTGGTGACGAAGTTCAACAGGTCATGGCCGCCGGTATTGTAATGGATGCCGAGCGACATCTCCTGAATGGCGACGTTCGGCGCGTTGGCGGCGAGCTGGAGGCAGGCGGCCAGCGCCAGCGGCCCCAGCGGGCAATGCGGCGCCACAGCCACGTCATAGGCTTCCGCCATCGCCGCGATCCGGCGGCATTCCGACAAGCCGCCGGCATGGCTCAGGTCCGGCTGGATGATGTCCACCGCGCCTGATTCGAAGAAGGGCTTGAAGTCCCAGCGGGAATAAAGCCGCTCCCCCAAAGCGATCGGCGTCGAGACAAGGTGGGCGATCTGGCTCAGCCCCTCATGGTTCTCGGAGAGCAGCGGCTCTTCTATGAAGAGCAGGCCCAACGGCTCCAGCACCTTGGCGAGTTGCTTCGCCATAGGTCGATGCACCCGGCCATGGAAGTCGAGCCCGACGTCCATCCCTTCCGCCTGCGCCGCCTGCACCCGTGCGACGACTTCGTCGAACAGCTTGGGCGTGCCGAGCCAGTCAAGCTCCGGCGTGGCGTTCATTTTGACGGCGGAGAAGCCCTGCGCCCGCCGGGCCTGCGCGGCGGCGCCGATCTCGGCCGGACGGTCGCCGCCGATCCAGGCATAGGCGCGGATCCTGTCGCGCACCCGGCCGCCCAGCAGTTCCCAGGCGGGCACGCCCAGCGCCCTGCCCTTCAAGTCCCACAGCGCCTGGTCGAGGCCGGAAATGGCCGACATCAGCACTGGCCCGCCGCGATAGAAGCCGCCGCGATAGGCGACCTGCCAGATATCCTCGATCCGGCGCGGATCGGCGCCGATAAAGCGGTCCTTCAGCGCTTCGAATGCGCCTTCGACTGATTCGGCATGCCCCTCCAGACTGCCCTCGCCCCAGCCGATCGCGCCGTCCGCCGTCTCGACGCGCACGAACAGCCAGCGCGGCGGCACGATGAACGTCTCGATGCGTGAGATTTGCATGATCAGCCCGAATGCGGATCGGATTGGGTCGTGCTTGGCCGCAAATTGACCACGCGCTGCATCCGCTCCGCCTCGCGCTCGTCCATGATGTCGTAATGCGACGGCGGGACGATCGGCACGGCCAGGCACACGCTGGAGGCCGGCAGCACGTCCCGCCAGTCCTGGATCAGCTGCTTATAGGCGCGCCCGACCGCGCGCATGTTGCGGTCCAGATCGTAGAGGCCCAGCGGGTTCACGGTCCCGCGCTTTTCCCGAAGCGCGACGTCCCAATCCACTTGATCGGTCAGCGAATACCAGGTGAAGCCGACCGTCGGGATGCCGTCGTTGCGCAGCCGCAGCACGCTCGCCCATTCCTTCCAGAGCCAGTGCACGGCCTCGTCGCCGTTCGGCCCCTCGATCAGATTGGTCTCGGTGTGCATCACCGGCAAGCGATAGCGGTCGTAATATTGCCGGGTGATCTCGGTGTAACCGAACACCTCCCCCGATGCGACGGACGTGCCGTCAGCGCTCACCCGGTGCTCGTTGGTCCAGTAATAGTCGTTGCCCAGGATGCAGTGCTGCTTCAGCCGGTGCGTCAGGAACCAGTTATACTCGTCACGGGTCATGCCGTTTTCGAGCAGATACTCGTACATGTCGCTGTTGACGCGATTGCCATAATTCAGGTCGAGTGAGAGGAAGCGCACGCGGTTCAGCACTTCCGCTGAATGAATCGCGGCCGGACTCTCCGCGTGGAAATATTCGGACGATTCTGATTGGATGAAGATGGCGTTGGCGCGCCGCTTGAGGATGCACTGCATCGCCATGACATTGGCTTTGACGATGTGCTTCAAGGCCGTGACGAAAGCCTGGTCGGACTGGAGTTGCTCGTTCCACCAGCCGTAACGCGCGGAGAAGGTCGCGCAGATGAACATCTCGTTGACCGGTGTGTAGAGCTGCACCCAAGGAAACCGCTCGGCAAAGGCCGAGGCATATTCGGCGAACAGCTCAGGAAAGTCGGGATTCTGAAAGTTGCCGATCCAGTCGGGCACGCCGAAATGGCAGAGATCGACGATCGGCGTGATATCCTTTCGCCGCAGCTCGGCGAAGGTCATGTCGGCGAACTCCCAGTCATATTTGCCGGGGCCGAGATAGGTGGTGTGGATCGGGGGCCCGTAGCGCAGATACTGGATGCCGATCTCGTCCAGCAGATCGAAGTCGGTCTTCCAATGCTTGTAATGGCCGCAGACCTCCATCTGGTCGACGCGGGTCTTGCCATTGTCGATGGTCGGGATGCTATTCTCGATCCCGGTGGCGAACATGAAGTTTGCGATGGCTCAAGCCCTCCCCGTCGTCAGCCTCGACCGCGACGCTCTGCGCCGAACCTGAGACCTCAGGTCAGTTCGGTCGCGTTACGGCCGGTATGATCGCGACGAAACGAAGTGACGGCCCGACCGTTCCCCCGCTTATGGCGGGCAGGACAGACTGGGCGCAAGGCTTCATCGCCGTCGATTGGGGCACCACCAACCGGCGCGCCTGGGCGGTCGAGCCGGGCGGCGAGATCCGCGAGCTGCTCGAAGACGGCATGGGCGTGCTAAAGGTGCCGCCGGGCGGCTATACCGGGGAGATCGACCGGTTGCGCGCGCTCTGGCCCGGGCACCGCCTGCTGCTTGCCGGCATGGTTGGGTCGAACCGGGGCTGGGTCGAAGCACCCTACGCCGCCGCACCGGCGGGGCTGGACGAGCTCATCGCTGCCCTGAAGCGTCCGACCGAGGACACGGTCATCGTGCCTGGCGTCAGCTGGCTCGACGGCCGCGACGCCAATGTGATGCGCGGCGAGGAGGTGCAGTTGCTAGGCGCCGTCGCGGCGGGGCTGGCGCCCGCGGACGGCGTGATCTGCCATCCCGGCACCCACGCCAAATGGGTTAGGATGGAAGGCGGCGCGATCGGTCCGTTCCGCAGCGTCATGACGGGCGAGCTGTTCAGCATGCTGAGCCGGCACGGCATCCTTCAGGACCGGCTCGCCGGCGAAGTGTCGATCAACGACGATTTTCGCGCCGGCGCGGAGCATGGCTTGACCAATTGCGATCTGACCGCCGAACTCTTCTCCGTTCGGGCGCGCTTCCTGCTTGGGGTGCGCGAGGATAGCGCCTCGTTCATCAGTGGACTGCTGATCGGCGCGGACGTGCGGATCGGCCTCGACCGCTTCGGCGGCGACAACGTCGCGCTGATCGGGCGTAGCGACCTGACCGCGCTCTATGCCGAAGCGCTGCGGCTGGCCGGCCGCGACAGCACTCAGCTGGACGGCGAACGCGCCTTCCTGCTCGGCGCTCGGGCCGTTGCGGAGAGGCTCGGGTGATAATCCTGCATCGTCATCCCGGCCTTGAGCCGGGATCCAGCTGCCTTCTTCTTTGGTTGGACCCGCCAAGAAGCTGGACCCCGGATCACGTCCGGGGTGACGAATATCTTTGTTTGCGACCTTCGCCATGACCGCCGTTGACGACTTTACCCGCTATTTCGCCGAATGCCCGCTGATCGCGATCATCCGCGGCGTTCGGTCTGACGAAGCCGAGGCGATCGGGGAGGCGATCCTCTCCGCCGGCATCCGCATCGTCGAGGTGCCGCTCAACTCGCCTGATCCGCTCGCGAGCATCGAGCGGCTGGCGAAGCGGTTCGGCGACCGGGCGCTGATCGGCGCGGGCACCGTGCTCGACCCGAACCAGGTGCAGCGCGTCGCTGACGTTGGCGGACGCCTCATTGTCTCGCCTTCGACGAATGCAGCCGTGATCGGCGCGACGGCTCAGGCTGGCCTCGTTTCCGCACCTGGCTTCTTTACGCCCAGCGAAGCCTTCACAGCCCTGGCGGCCGGCGCGCACGCGCTGAAGCTCTTCCCGGCCGAGGCGGCATCGCCCGCGGTGGTCAAAGCCATGAAGGCAGTGCTGCCGGCGCATGTTCCCTTGGTCGTCGTGGGCGGCGTGAAGCCCGACACAATGCGGCCATGGCTGGAAGCAGGTGCGGGCGGCTTCGGACTCGGCGGCGGGCTATACAGACCGGGCCAGTCGGCGGCGGAAACTGCGGCCAAGGCACGCGCCTATGTCGGTGGGCTGGCGTGATCCGGCTCGCCATCATCGGCTTCGGCAAGATCGCGCGGGATGCTCATGTCCCGGCGCTGCAGGCGGCCGGCGGCTTTGAACTAAAGGCGGTGGTGACTCGCGCGGGCTGCGATCAGGACGGCGTGCGCTGCTTCGACACGGCGGACTCAATGCTTGCGGCGCTGGGCGGCGAGCTGGACGCGGTGACGATCAGCACGCCGCCTGGCCCGCGCTATGGCATTGCGCGGCAGTGCCTCGACGCCGGGCTCGACTGCCTCCTCGAAAAGCCGCCGACTACTACCTTGGGGGAGATCGAGGAACTGCGGGATGAAGCGGAGCGGCTCGGCCGCGTGCTCTTCACGACCTGGCATTCACAACACGCCGCGGCCGTCGAACAGGCGCGCGACCTGCTGGCGGGGCAGCGGATCAAAACCTTGCAGATTAGCTGGCACGAGGACGTCAACAAATATCATCCGGGACAGGACTGGGTGTGGGAAGCCGAGGGGTTTGGTGTGTTCGACCCCGGCATCAACGCGCTATCGATTGCCAGCCGCATCATGCCGGGAAAGCTGATCGTGGAAGACGCGGTGCTCCGCGTGCCCGCCAACCGGCAGCAGCCGATCGTCGTCCGCCTGAGCCTCAGCAGCCCGGCCGCCAACGCGCCGCTCTCGGCCGTGTTCGACTGGTGCCCGGCAAGTGCAGACGAATGGACGATCGCAGTCGAAACCGAAGACCGCCATCTGGAGCTCCGCAACGGGGGCGCCGAGCTGATCGTGAACGGGCAGCCAAGCTCGCCAACTGGGCCGGGCGAATACCCGTCCATCTATGCCGAGTTCGCGCGTCTCATTGCCGAACGCCGCAGCCGCGTTGATATTGAGCCGCTGCGGCTGGTAGCGGATGCGCTGATGGTGGGCCGCCGGGAGGTCGCGCCGCCGTTCGAATGGCGGACTCAGCCTGTCTGATCCGCTCGGGCTGAGCTTGCCGAAGACTTGCCTTGTTCTATGATCCCCATCGAAAGAAAAGGGAGGCCTTTGATCCCTCGACTACGCTCGGGATCAGGCCGAACCGCGGGGATGTATTGGATTGCTGAACTATCTGCCGCTGGTCGGCATTCTCATCGTCATTCTCGGCTTCCTGCTGCGGCTGAACACGCTGGCCGTGGTCGCGGCAGCGGCTCTAGCCACCGGTCTTGCCGCGGGACGGGATCTTGGGGAGGTCATCTCCATCCTCGGCAAGGCGTTCAACGAGAGCCGCTATGTCTCGATCGTCTGGCTGGCGCTGCCGGTGATCGGCCTGCTCGAACATTACGGCCTGAGGCAGCAGGCGCGGCGGGTGATCTCCGGCTTTGCCGGGGCCACGACCGGGCGGCTTCTGCTCGCCTATCTGTTCTTCCGCCAAGTGACGGCGGCGATCGGCCTCAACTCGATCGCCGGCCATCCCCAGACGGTGCGCCCGCTGGTCGCGCCAATGGCGGAAGCGGCCGCCGAACGCACCGGTCCGATCGACGGCCGCACCCGCGAGCGGGTCAAGGCAATGTCTGCGGCAACCGACAACGTCGGCAATTTCTTCGGCGAGGACATTTTCATCGCGATCGGCTCGATCCTGCTGATCATCGGCTTTCTCGACCAGAACGGCATCCAGGTCGCGCCGCTACAGCTGTCCGTCTGGGCGATTCCGACCGCTATCGTCGCCTTTATCATTCATGGCGCACGGCTGCTTTGGCTGGATAAAAGTCTAGCCCAGACTCCTTCCGCTCGTTCCGAGCGCAGTCGAGGGGCGCCTGCATCGAGCCTGGAGAAACGCCCCTCGACTTCGCTCGGGACGAGCGATGATGGGATGCCATCATGATCGGCCTTCCCGCGCTCTACACCTTCGCCGGGCTGGTCTTTGCCGCCTATGCCGTGCTGAGCGCGCAGCGGCGGCGGTTCTGCAATGCGGCTTTTTGGGGCCTGCTGGCGGTGAGCTTCCTCGCGGGTGACCAGCTCGGCGATTTCGGCAATGGGTTGCTCGTGCTGGCGCTGGTGGCGCTTGCCGGCCTCGGCGTGCTGCGCAAACCTGACGTGGTGGAGAGTGCCGAGGACGGCACCCGCCATGGTAACAAGCTATTCCTGCCGGCGCTGATCATCCCGGTGACGGCGCTGGCCGGCACTTTCCTTCTCGCCGACTCCGGGCTGATCGACCCGAAGCAAGTCACTTTGGTTTCGCTCGGCCTCGGCGTGGCGCTGGCGCTGATCTCGCTCTACGCCTGGCTCCGCCCCCGACCGATGGCCGCGCTGGAGGAAGGACGGCGGCTGATCGATGCCGTCGGCTGGGCCGCGGTGCTGCCGCAGATGCTCGCGAGCCTGGGGGCGGTGTTCGCGGCCGCCGGCGTCGGCGATCTCGTTGGAGGGGCAGCGGCGCAGGTGATCCCCTCCGGCAGCCTGTTTGCGGCAGTCGCGGCTTACGGGATCGGCATGGCCCTCTTCACGATGATCATGGGCAATGCCTTTGCCGCCTTTCCCGTGATGACCGCGGCGATCGGCCTGCCGCTGCTGATCCAGGGTGCCGGCGGCGACCCGGCCGTAGTCTGCGCAATCGGCATGCTCGCCGGCTTTTGCGGGACGCTGATGACGCCGATGGCGGCCAACTTCAACATCGTGCCCGCGGCCTTGCTGGAGCTGCAGGACCGGAACGCGGTGGTGAAGGCGCAGATCGGCACCGCCCTCCCGCTGCTGGCCGTCAATATCGCGCTGATCTACTGGTTCGCCTTTTGATGACTCATAGTCTTACTCCCGAGATCGCCGGGCGCTTCGCCGAGATCGCGCTCGGCCATGTCCGCCGCGAATATCCGCACAAGCTCGATCATGTGATGGACGGGCCGGAAGACGTGCTGTCGCCGTCCCAGCTCCACCCCATCTTCCATGGCAGCTTCGACTGGCATAGCTGCGTTCACGGCTATTGGCTGCTGCTGCGCGTGCGCCGGCTCTTCCCCGACCTCGAAGTCTCGCGCCGGATCGAGGCACTGGCCGACGAGATGCTGACCCGCGGCAAGGTCGCGGGAGAGCTCGCCTATCTGGACCGCGCTTACTCCGGTGGCTTCGAGCGACCTTATGGCTGGGCCTGGGCAATCGCCCTCTGGGCCGAGGCTGCGCGTCATCAGGACCGCGACTGGGCCGAGGCATTGCATCCGCTCGCCGCTGCCTTCGCCGATCGATTCCTGAACTTTCTCCCGCGGCTCACCTATCCCATCCGGGTGGGCACGCATTTCAACTCAGCCTTTGCGCTCAAGCTGGCGCTGGACTGGCCCGATCCAAAGCTGCACGCGCTGATCGCGGGCAAGGCGCGCGGCTGGTTCGGCCAGGACCGCGATTGCCAAGCTTGGGAGCCAGGCGGAGACGAGTTCCTCTCCTCCGCGCTCAGCGAGGCCCTGCTGATGAAGCATGTGCTCGGGGATGAGTTCCCGGTGTGGTTCGCGGCCTTCCTGCCCCGGCTTGCACAAGGTGAGCCCGTTTCGCTGCTCGAGCCAGTGTTTGTGTCGGACCGGAACGACGGCAAGATCGCCCATCTCGACGGCTGCAACCTTAGCCGCGCCTGGTGCTGGCGGGAGATCGCCAACGCCTTTCCGGGAAATGTTGCCAGGATCGCCCGGGCAGCGGCCGATCGCCACCTTGATGCCAGCCTACCGCATGTCGCGGGAGACTATATGGGCGAACATTGGCTGGCGACTTTCGCGATGCTGGCGCTGGAGGCCGGCCGCTAGGCGGCGAGTCGCAGGCAGTTCCGTCCTTCGAACTTGGCGCGGTAAAGCGCCGCATCGGCCTGGCGCAACAAAGCGGCCGAATCCACGCCCTCGCCGGCAGCCGCGACGCCGAGACTGACCGTGACCGTCAGGCCGAACGGATGCTCCGCTTCCTCGCATGCACGGCGCAGCCTTTCGCCGACCGCCACGGTTTGCGCGAGAGAGGCGCCCGGCATCAGCACGGCGAATTCCTCGCCACCGAGCCGGCCGACCAGATCGCGTTCGCGAATGCAGCTCTCGGCGATTTCCGCCACGCCGCGCAGCACCTCGTCGCCGATCGCATGGCCGTAGCGATCATTGACCAGTTTGAACCGGTCGATGTCAAACAACGCTATCGCAAGCGGCTCCTCGCTGCGCAGATGCTGATCGAGCACGGTCAGAAAGGCGCGGCGGGAGGCGACGCCGGTCAGATCATCGGTTGCAGCCAGCAGCAAAGCGGCCTCCGCTTCCTTCTCTGCCCGCCGTCGCGCGTCTTCTGCCAGCGCGGCGACGGCCAATCGGTCCGATATATCGACGATGATGCCGGCGGCGCCGATCATCCGGCCCTCCGCATCCTGCAGCCGTCTGGCCTGAACCTCGCCCCACCGATAATCGCCCGATTCATGGCGAAAGCGGAACTGGTGCCGCATCGTATCGAACAGACCGGAGGTGAAGCCGCGCATTCGCTCGCGAAGTTCGTCACGGTCTTCCTCGACCACCTGATCGATCACCGGTCGCCCGATGCTCTCCTCGACCGCATGGCCGGTAAGCTGTTCCCAGGCGGGGTTCAGATAGGTCCAGCGGCCCTCCGCGTCGGTGCGGAAGATGACGTCGCTGACCGCGTCGACGATCGAGGCCAGCTGCGCTTCCCGGTCCCGGAGCGTCGCAGCATATCGGTCGCGCTGCGACAGCAGCGCGGCGACAGGTAAGGCTGTCAGGATCGCGACCGCCAGGAACAACTGCAGCAGGATCAGGCGCTCGCCGAAGCTCCCGCCGCCCACCGCTGTCGAGCCGAGGCCGGCGATGATCGACGCGGTGCCCATAACCGCCAGCAGCAGCACCGAGGCCGCAGCGCCGATCGCACGCAACCTGAAGGTGGCGATCAGCACCGGGGGCAGCATCACGAAGAAGAGCGGCCAGCGCGACTGGGTAAGACCGATCGCGCCGAAACCGGCAACCAGGGCCAGGACCGCGAAACCTTCGCGCCAATCTCTCGCGGTGAGCCGCGGCGCCTTCCGTTGCTTGGCAACGATCAGCAGCAATGGCGTGAAGATCGCGAGCCCCAGGAAGGAGGACGAGAACCAGCTGATCCACACTTCCGCGAACTCAGCGGCGTAGAAGGCAGAGGAGATTGCCGCAGCGTAGGTCGCGGAGCCGATGTCGACGAGCACCAGAGCCAGGACGAAACGTCCGAGATCGTCGATGCGCTCGAGGTCAAGGTTGCGCCGGTCTGCCTGCAGCAGCCAGGCGACCAGAAGCGGCTCCGCGCCGTTGCTGATCCCGAAGGCGACACCGAGGGGCAGCGGCGCGCCGCCCAATGTGTTCGCCGCCGTCCCGGAAGCGATCACGCCCAAGATCGCCGCGGTCCAGCGTCGCCGCGGCGTCAACAGCAGATAGGCGAGCAGCACAGCATTGGGCAGCCAGATTGCGGCAAGCCCGTTCGACCAGCGCGCGATGGTCAGCGAAGCACAGGCGATCAGAAAATGGCATAAGGTGACCAGGGCCGGCGCGACGAAACGCGCGACGCCCGTGACCAGACCCTCCCCTTTTTCCTGCATGATCAAGCGCTAACCCCCAAGGCTTACCGTCTACTTAACCACGGCATGCGGCATGGCTGTGACCGCGCACACTTCCCTTGTCAGCCCAATGGGCTATGATGAAGTGGGCGCATTATGTTTTCGGGGCTCCAAACGCACGAGAGGCGGCGTGAGCTTCAGCTTCGGGGGTAGTCAGTGCCGTGCGCGCGTTGAAATCTATTGTCATGCTTGTGGCCATCGCCGGCGTTGCGCCGATTGCGGCGCAGGAGCAGCCGCCGAGTCTGCGCGACAGCTTTCCCTTGGGCAGCGACAACGCCGGCCTTTGTCAGGTGGAATCGAAGGGCCGAGATCCGGCGATCGGGTCCATCTTCGACCGGGCCTGGGCGATCGTCTGCCGGGACGCCGCGCGTCCGGTCGGCCGGCTTTACAGCCTTCGCGGCACCGCCGAGGCGACGAGTGCCCGGCTGCAGCCGATCCGCGCGGGAGAAGCGCGTTGCACCGGCGCGACCGACACGGTCGAGATCGAGGGCCTGGGCACCGCCACGCGACAGGAATGCCGCCTGGCCGACAGCGATGTTGGCTACCGCGTCTATAGCTGGCGCAAGGGGAACACGAACTGGGTGGCCGAAGGGCTTGCCGGTTATGACGACGCGCTGAAGCTAGGGCTGCGGACCCTGGTCGCCGACCGGCTGCTGCCGGGCAAGATCGAAGTCGCCACGACTAGCGTCAACGATCCCGTCGCCTTTGCGCGCGTGCAGGCGGGAACGCTCGACCCGGATCGGGCGCTGGCTGAAGGCTATCGCCGCAACAATGCCGGCGCCTATGCCGAGGCGGCCGAGTTCTTCGGCACGCTCCAGCAGCGCGCCGACGGTGCGCCGGACCGAACCGGCGAATATCTGATCAACGAAGCGTTGCAAAAGTCGAACCTGGGCCAGTTCGCGGAGGCCGACCGGCTGTTCGAGGAAGCCGCGCGAATCCCCACCGGCGACCGCGTCCAGACCCGGCTGCGTCGCAACTTCCGTGCGCTCCACCTGATCAACCAGCGGCAGCTGGACCAGGCGCTGGCCGAACTCGACCGGCCGGTGACGCCGCTGACCGAACCGATACGCGTGATCGGCGGCGCCGTCGAAATCGCCAGCCAGGTCGCGGCCGAGATCAACGCCGGCGCCGCTAGCGGTGAGCGGCTCGGCACGACGGAAGCGGGGCAGCTGACCCCCGAGGAACGGGCCGTGATCCTCGACGCCCAGGCGCTGCAGCTGCGCGGCACGATCCTGCGGATGAAGGGCCGCCACGCTGAGGCGGTGCAGACGCTCGAGGAAGCCGCGCGCCGCGCCCTGTCTGTACGCAGCGGCCGGGTGATCTCGATCGTCCGCCTGCGTTCGCAGATCATGTCCGAATCGGCAGCCGCGTTCGAGGCGCAGGGTAATGCGAGCGGCGCCGAGGAGCGGTTTCGCCAGGCAATCGTGCTGCTGGAACAACGTTATCCCGACACCAACGTAGTGGCAGCGGCGCGCAGCCGTCTGGCTGCTTTCCTGCTGCGGCAGCAGCGCACCGACGAGGCGCTGGCGCTCTACAAGATCGTGGTCGACGACGTCGTCCGTCGCGGCAACTCGGCGACGGGTCTCAGCAACCTGCTCGCGCCCTATTTCGAGGTGCTGGCCGGGCGCGCGTCGGGTAATCCAGCGCTCACCGAGCAATTCTTCCTCGCCACCCAGACCCTCGTGCGGCCCGGCGTGGCGGACACGCAGAGCCAGCTGTCGCGGCAGCTGAGCCAAGGCACGGGCGAAGCGGCCACCCTGTTCCGCCAGGCAATCGTTCTGCAGCGCGAAGTCGAGCGCACGCGTGTTGCGCTGGCGACGTTGCGTTCGGCCGAGAAGCCTGACCAGGGCGCTGTCGACGCTGCGGCTGCCGAACTGGATCGGCTCGAGCGCGAACAGGCGGCGATGCAGGCCCGGCTGTCCGAGTTCCCGCAGTACCGGGCGCTGTCCACGGACACGCTTTCAATCGCCGACCTGCGTGGCGTGCTGAAGCCAGACGAGAGCTATTTGAAGCTCGCTGTCGTCGGCCAGGCGGTTTATGGCGTGTTCGTCACGCCTGCCGACGCGACCGTCTACAAACTGCCGATCACCGCCGACACGCTGGATCAGCGCGTGGACGCACTACGCGCGACCATCTCGCGGCCTGAGGACGGTCAGGTCTATACCTACCCCTTCGATCTGGAACTCGCCCGCAAGCTCTATCTGGAGCTGACCGGCCCGGTGGCGAACCGGATGGCACAGGCCAAGGCCGTGATCTTCGAACCTGACGGCGCGATGCTGCGGCTGCCGCTTGCTCTGCTGCCCGTCGATCAGGCGAGCGTCGACCGCTACCGCCAGCGCGCAAGCCGGCCGGGCGCCGACAAATTCGACTTTTCCGGCGTCCAATGGCTCGGCCGCAACACGCGGATCAGCACGGCGGTGTCGGCGCGCGGCTTCCGCGATGCGCGCCGTGCGCCGCCCTCGGCCGCGCAGCGCCCCTATCTCGGCTTCGGCGAAAATGCCCCAGCCTTCACCCGCGTGGCCATGACGACGGTCGACTCGAACGATCCGTGCCAATGGCCGCTCAGCGAGTGGAACAAGCCAATCTCCGCGCGGGAGCTACGGACGGCCCAGTCGGTGCTCGGCTCCGGCTCTGACGTGATGACCGGCGCTGCCTTTACCGACGAGGCCGTGATGGCGCGGGGCGATCTCGCGCAATACCGCATCCTCCATTTCGCGACCCACGGCTTCGTCACCGCGCCGCAGCCGCAATGCCCGGCACGCCCAGCGTTGCTGACCAGCTTCGGCGATGCGCGCTCCGACGGGCTGCTGAGCTTCAAGGAAATTTACGATCTCCACATGGATGCGGACCTGGTGCTGCTCTCCGCCTGCGACACCGCCGGCCGTGCGACGGTCGCGGCGACACGCGAGGCGGGCGTCACCACCGGCGGCGGTAGCGCGCTCGACGGCTTGGTCCGCGCGTTCATCGGCGCCGGCGCGCGCTCGGTGCTCGCCAGCCATTGGCCTGCGCCGGACGAGTATCAGGCGACGGAGCGGCTGATCTCCAGCTTGTTCCAGGTGGCGCCGGGCACCTCGATCGGCGACGCGCTGAAGGCGAGCCGCTTGAAGCTGATGGACGAGCCGGAAACCTCCCATCCTTTCTACTGGGCCGGGTTCGTGCTGGTCGGCGACGGCGCCCAGCCTATCGTTCGGATGTGAGCCGGCGTTGAACGAGGCCGAGGCGAGCGGCCGGCCGCAACAGCCGCTGCGCAAACGGGCCGCACGCGTCGTCCAGCAGGTCGGCACGCCTCGGCTGATCGTGTCCGCCCTGTTCGTGCTAATCGGCATCTTTCTTGCCCGCTATAGCTGGCAGGTGCCGCTGATCTCCGACGCGGAACGCGCGCTCTACGATCTCAGGCTGATGCTGACGACACCGCGGGCGGAGCAGGACCCGCGCGTGCTGCTCGTCACCTACACTGACGACACGCTGATCAACACGCAGGTGCGCTCGCCGCTCGATCGGCGCATCCTCGCCGACGCGCTCCGCAGCCTCGACCAGATGGGCGCCAAGGCGATCGCGATCGACGTGATTGTCGACCAGCCGACACCCAACGACGAGTATCTGATCGAAGCCTTTCGGGCGATGAAGACGCCGACTTTCCTGGCCTTCACCACTGCGGCCACCAACCAGCGCTTCATCGACACGCGGCAGGAGGAGTTCCTGCGCGAGTTCCAGGCCAAGATCCGGACGACGGCGGTTAAACCGACGAGCATCGAGATCGAGACCGATCCGGACGGCGTGGTGCGGAGCTGGCCGCATCAGCCCAAAAACCTGCCACCGCTCCTTGCCCGCGCGGTCACCGGCGGGAACGACCGTTTCCAGGAGTATCGCCGCGGCGTCCGCTTCCGCCTTCCCGCGTTCGAGGACCGGCCGGTCTTCGCCAAGCTGCCGATCGACCTCTTCGCGGCGCCCGAGACGGCCGCGCTGATGGCCGAGCAGGTGCGTGGCCGTTACGTGCTGATCGGCGGCGACATCCTCGATCTCGACCGGTTCGAGACCCCGATGAACCGCATCACCGGCGAGCGGACGATCGGCCTCGAAGTCCACGCCCATATGCTGACGCAACTGCTCGACGACGTGCAGTTCGGCCGTATTCCGCGTCTGGGCATGTGGGTGGTGGCTCTCCTCGTGGTCGCTGCCGGCGCCCTCACCGCCCTGTCCGACGCCAAGGCGTGGAAAGTCGGCCTGATGCTGGCCGGCCAGGCTTTCTTCTTTATCGCCCTGCCCTTCTACCTGCAATGGCAGGGCACCGACACGCGCTTCTTGCCTGCATTCGGCTGGAGCATCGGCTGGCTGCTCGCCTTTACCGCGGTTGGCGCGGCTGTGCGCGCGATCGGCTCGCAGCAACGGCGATTCGCCCAGTCGGCGCTCGGCAAATATCTGCCACGAGACATTGCCAGCGAGATCATGCGCGATCCCGACCGGCTCGCCCTGCACGGCGAGAAGCGGGAGATCTTCGTCGTCTTCACCGACCTGGAGGGCTTCACCAAACTCAGCCACGCCATTCCGGCCGAGACCGTGGCCTTCCTGCTGAACCGCTATCTCGACATGCTGAGCGACGTCGTGCTGCGCTATGGCGGCACCATCGATAAGTTCGTCGGCGACGCAGTGGTGGCCTTTTGGGGCGCGCCGATCTCCCGCCCCGACGATGGCGAGCGCGCATCCCGCGCCGCCTGGGCGATGTACGAGGCCGGTGAGGCGTTCCGGAAGGAAGTGCCGGAAGGCGTGCCGGCGATCGGTCGCACCCGCGTCGGGCTGCACTGGGGCGAAGCGATCGTCGGTAACTTCGGCGGCGAGGGACGTATCCAATATACCGCCCTCGGCGACAGCATGAACACGGCGGCCCGGCTTGAATCGGCGAACAAACCCCTCAACTCGACCGTGCTCGCCAGCAAGGCGGCGGTCGAGCGGTCCGGGCTCGACTGGTGGCGTCCGCTTGGCCGCATCACCTTGCGCGGCCGCTCGACGCCCGTCGAAATCTTCGAGCCTGTGCCCGAAGCCACAGCGGAGGAGCGTGCGTATCTGCAGGAGGCGCTCAGACGGTTCGACGCAGGAGACCGCACCGTCGTCGATGAATTGCAGACATTGGCGTCAACCAATGTTCGCGATGCAGCGCTCGCGAATTTGGTTTATCGTCTGCAGCATATGGACTCGGGAGGCAGTTATGAACTTGGCTAGCATCTGGACCCGCCTGTTGGCGGGTGGAGCGCTCACCGTAGCGATTGCTGGCGCCGCGGTCGCCGGACCGGTGGTAGTCCGCTCGACCGGACCCTCCGCCAAGGCATATCCGGTCGGCCGCCAGCTCGCCGACAGTGCGCAGCTGGCTCTCAAGGCCGGCGACACCGTCGTGCTGCTCGATTCTCGCGGCACTCGCACAGTGTCCGGCCCGGGCAATTTTCCTGCCCTTGCGGCGGGCACGAGGGCGAGCGCCGCGCAGACGGCGAGCCGGATCCTTGCCAATCAGGGCACGTCCGAGCGGCGCGGCGGAGCGGTGCGGGGCGGAACGCCGAGCACGAGCGCGCGCAGCCCCAATCTGTGGCTCGTCGATTTGAGCAAAGCTGGCACCGTCTGCGTGGCCGACCCGAATGCAGTGCGCGTCTGGCGCGGCACGGCAACCGATGCGGCGACGGTGAAGGTCAGCGCGGAGGTCGGAACAGACACCATTGCCATGGCTCCCGGCGCCGCGATCGGCGACTGGCCGAAGTCGCTGCCGGTGAAGGATGGCGCCGAATATACCGTGTCGATGAACGGCAGTGCGCCGGCCAAAATCAAGTTCGTGACCGTGCCGGTGCCGGCCAGCCTGGAAGATACGGCTTCCTCGCTGATCGCCAAGGGCTGCAAGACCCAGCTTGACCTGCTGATTGCAACGACGGGCGGGAGCGGCAATGCCGGCTGATCTGGCCGCAACTGCTTGAAGTTGAAAGGGGCGGCTGATAGCCTAGCCTGTGCAGGTCGGGTGAGCCAAGGCATCGGCTCACGGGTGTCGGACGACCGGAAGCGGCAAGCGTGAAGGGCGCGGCCAAACGAATTGGTTTTGGGGGGAAAATGATGCGCACTGTGCGCACGGGCCTGTATTCTGCCTTTGCCGGTGCTGCGTCGCTGGTCTCTACGGTTGCGATTGCGCAGCCGACGCCGCCGGCCCCTGGCCAGCTGCCGTCCCCTGGCACGACGCGCGAGGAGATTGAGCGCGCCCGCCCTCCGCTGCCGCCGCGTGCCGGAGGCCCCGGCCTCACCGTCGATGAAGATTTCGAGCGCGCGCCCTGCCCGCTCGCCGATCCTAAATATCAGTCGGTAACGTTCGAGCTGCGCGAAGTGCAGTTTGACGGGCTGCGCGGCATCTCGCCCGATTTGCTGCGCCCGGCCTTTGCCGATCTGGTCGGCAAGGCGGTCTCGGTCGCCGGCATTTGCGAGATCCGCGACCGCGCCGCCACAATCCTGCGCCGCGAAGGCTATCTCGCCGCCGTCCAGGTGCCGCCGCAGCGAATCGAGAACGGCATCGTCCGGTTCGACGCGCTGATCGCAAAGCTCGCGGGTGTACAGGTGCGCGGCCAGGTGGGCCGGTCCGAGCCGCTGATCGCCGCCTATTTGCGCAAGATCGAGCAGCAGGAGGTGTTCAACATTCGCGACGCCGAGCGCTATCTGCTGCTCGCCCGCGATATTCCCGGCCTCGATGTGCGGCTGGTTCTACGCCCGGCCGGAGCCCGTGGCGACGTGATCGGCGAGGTTTCGGTCACGCGCGTCCCGGTCGAGGCGGATGCCTTCGTCCAGAATCTGGGCTCGCGCTCGGCCGGCCGCTGGGGCGGTCTGGCGCGCGTGCAGCTCAATGGCCTGACCGGCCTCGGCGACCGCACCAGCCTGAGCTTTTTCAGCACCGCGGACTTCGAAGAGCAGCAAGTCATCCAGGCCGGTCACAGCTTCAAGTTGGGCGGCGAGGGCCTGACGTTCAGCGGTGACTTCAGCTATGCCTGGACCCGGCCGGACGTGAATCTCGGCCCCGGTGTCGAGCTGAAGGCGCGCACCCTCTCAGCCTTTGCGGATCTCAGCTACCCATTCGTCCGCTCACAATCAGCAAACCTTCTTGGCAGCTTCGGCATCAACGTCGTCAACCAGGAAGTGGACTTCAAACAGGGCTCTGGCGCGTCCTTCACGCCCTTCCAGCGCGATCGGCTGCGGGTGCTGTTCGCCCGCCTCGACTATGACGCGGTCGATCCGCGCTCGGTCGCGAGCACCGCGGGGTTTTCGCTTGCCGAACCGCGCTGGCGGACCGCCGCAGGCATCGAGCTGCGGCAGGGCGTGGACCTGAACGCCAGCGAAGCCTGCAATGGCGCACTGAACTGCCGGCTTAGCCGTCAGCAGGCGGACCCGACCGCTTTTGTCGCGCGCGCCTCCGCGCTGGTCGAGTATCGGCCGCGGCGGGACCTTACCTTCAGCATCGCCCCGCGTGTGCAATATGCGCCCGATCCGGTCCTCTCCTACGAGCAATTCTCGGTGGGTAATTTCACGACCGGTCGCGGCTATGATCCGGGCGCGCTGTCGGGCGACAGCGGCCTAGGCTTCCAGAGCGAAGTACGGTTCGGGTCGCTGCTGCCGCGGACGATCGACGGCTTCGCCTTTCAGCCTTTCGGCTTTGCCGATCTGGGTGTGGTCTGGAATGACTTCCCGGCGCTGGGCCAAGGCAGCCCCGAACGGCTCTGGTCCGTCGGCGGCGGCGTGCGCGCCGCCTGGGGCCAGCGCGCACGTCTTGACGTGACACTGGCCGCCCCCCTCAACCGAACGGCCGTGCAGCCCGATCGCGACCTGCGCCTGCTCGTCACATTGTCCACGCGACTCCTGCCTTGGAGACGTTGAGTATGTCTGCTTACCCCACTCCGCTCCGCCGCCGCGCCCGGCTTCTCGCCGGATGCGCCATCGCGCTTGGCCTGAGCGTTCAGGCCCAGGCGCAGAACGCCTTCCAGGCCGATGTCACTGGCGTACCGCTCGGCAGCGCCAACGTGTCGCGCGGCCAAACCGTGAATGGGCGGCTGACGGACGTAGTCACCGTCAACAGCAAGCAGGCGGTGATCAACTGGTCGGCCACCGGCGCGCCCAGCCTCGACGGCTCGGTCAAGGTCCTCGACACCAACAACCAGTTGCTGTTTACCGCCGATGGCAACACAGTCGGCGACTATACGGTCCTGAACCGCATCACGCCGACCGCCTCGGGCACACCCGCTATTCGCATCGACGGTATCGTCCGCAGCCAGCTCGATTTCGGCTATGGCGCAACGCAGCCAGGCGGCAACATCCTCTTCTACAGTCCCGGCGGCATTATCGCCGGCGCAACCAGCCAGTTCGACGTGGGCAGCCTGGTGCTTTCCGCCGCCGACATCCTCTACGATCCAGATAGCGGTCTGTTCGGGTCCGATGTTGACGCGCAATCGGGCACGCTCCGCTTCCGCGGCGCCACGGACAGCCGCTCGGTGGTAACGGTCGAGAATGGCGCCAGCCTCAAGGCACGCGACAATTATGTAGCGCTGGTTGCCCCGCGCATCGTTCAGGCCGGTCTGGTCGAAGCGGCCGGATCGATCGCCTACGTCGCAGCCGAGTCCGCGGACATCACCATCCCCATGGCGGGCGGTCTGTTCGACATAGGCATTGTGCAAGGCTCGAAGGTCGACGCCGGCGGCGAGACAACCCTGACTCATAGCGGCACCACCACAGGTCCTGAGGATACGGCGCAGGTCGACAATCGGCGCATCTATATGATCGCGCTGCCGAAGAACGACGCGGTCACCATGCTGGTCAGCGGCAAAGTGGGCTACACGCCGGCCGCCAATGTGCAGCTTGCCGATGGGCAGATCATCCTGGCGGCGGCAAATAGCATCTCTTCGAGCGACACGGTTTCGGGTCTTGCGGTCGGCAGCACCGTGCAGATCACAGGCGGCACTTACAGCTCCGACTTGAAGGTCGTCGCCGATCAGATCGCCCTCACCACGAGTTCGGCCAACGTGACCGCCGCCGGCGACCTCGCCTTGCTGTCGGACACCGGCGGCAGTGTCTCGATCCAGGCGGCCGGCGGGATCATCACGGCAGCCGACATCATCCTGGAGAGCAACGCCCAAGGCGGCTCCGGCGGCTCCGCTACCGGTGGCCAGATCAGCATAGCCGCAAGCGCTTCGGGCAAGATCCAGGCCGCTTCGATCAGTGCCGGCGCGAGCGGCAGCGGCGGCGACTCGGGCTATGGCGCGGGCGACGGCACCGGCGGCACGGTCACCATGACGGCAATCGGCGGCGGCCTTATCCAAGCCTCCGACATCGACCTGCTCGCCAAGGGTTTCGGCGGCGACGGCTCCTCTGCTGGCAAGGCGGAGGGCGGTGCCATCGTCGTCAACGCGACCGGCGGGTCCATCCTCTCCAGCAACCTCAATCTCGATGCCTCCAGCTTCGGGGGCCAGTCTTTCGGCAGTGGCGCGTCGGGCGCCGCAACCGGCGGTACCGTGACCCTCACCAGCGGCATCGGCGGCCAGATCACAGGCGCGGGCACGTTCCGCGCGAACGGCAATGGTGGCCGCGGCTTCTCGTCCAGCAAGGCCGGGAACGGCACCGGCGGCACCGTGAACATCCAGCTGACCGGCGGCAATCTCGACGTGTCGGGCGGCACCACCCGCATCTTCGCCGATGGCATCGGCGGCAACAACTTCAGCGGCGGCGCGGCCAGCACGGCGCGCGGCGGCACGGTCAATGTCAGCGTCGGCAGCGCCAGTTCGCAGTTTGCCTTTGGCACGCTGCTGATCGGCGCCGATGGCCGCTTTGAGGAATTTTTCGACGGATCGCCCCCGCCCAATCATGGTGGCGCCGGCGTCGGCGGCACTGTGACCTTCGCCGTATCCACTGGAGCCGTCCAAGGAGGCGAACTCGAGCTGACCGCCACCGGCAGCGGCGCGGGCAGCCGGGCGGGCGGCGTCGGCGGCAGTGGCTTCCAGGGCCGAGCGGCGCTGTCACTCAGCGGCGGGACATTGAACGTCGACGCGGTCTCCCTCCTCGCCGAAGCCTATGGCGGCGACGGCAATGAGCAGGGTGACTCGGGCTATGGCATCGCGGCTGGCTCGGGCGGCTCGGCTGGCGTCGGTCCATCGCTGTTCGTGGGCGAGGCAGGCGCGATCCTGACCGCCACCGGCGGCTCGCTCAGCGCCGGCAGCATCGATGTGAGCGGCGACAGCTCGGGCGGTTCCGGTGGCGACGGCCGCGAGTTCAACTCCGAGCCTCTCGCGGGTAACGGCGGCGCCGCCACTGGCGGCCTTGCCAGTTTCACAAGCAGCGGCTCGGCATCGCTCTCGGTCGGCTCGCTGCGCGTGCGCGCCAATGCCAATGCCGATCCCGACGGCGAGGAAAGCTTCCGCGGCGGCTCCGGCGGCTCGGTTCGGCTGTCCGACAGCAGCTCGTCCGATGGTCTTGCAGGCTCAGGCGGCGCGTCGCTCGGCGGCCTGGCAACGATCACGATCGACGGCTCGGGCAGCCTGACCTTCAACGAAGTCACGGCGCGGGCGAACGGCTTTGGCGGCGACGCCGGGCTGGTGGCAGATTTTGCCGAAGGTCCCATTTCCGGAGCGGGCCGCGGCGGCAATGGCGGCGCGGGTGCAGGCGGCACCGCCAGCATCCTGATCAACACCGGTCTCTCCAACTCCCCAGAAGTAAGCGCGGCGGCCAATGGGTTCGGCGCGGACGGCGGCCGCGGACCCAATAGCGGCAACGCGGGCGACGGCCTGGGCGGCAGCGCCACCGTTACGATCGCCGGCGGGACAACGACGTTCGACCGGATCCACGTTTCGGGCAGCGGGTTTGGCGGCAATGGCGCCGACGGCAATACCGGGGCGGGCGGCTCCGGCGGCAAAGGCCAAGGCCTGAACGCTGCCCTCACCATTGCCAGCGGCGCAAACGTCTTCACGCAGGAGCTGACGCTCTACGCCGATGGCGAAGGTGGCCGAGGCGGCGACGGCTCGCGGGATGCGGTCGGCTTTGACGGCGGCCATGGCGGCGACGGCAAGGGCGGCAATGCGGCGCTCACCCTCACTGAGGGGTCTATCACCCTGTTCGGCGGCGAGGGCGGTTCGACGGCGATCATCTCCTCGAACGGGCTTGGCGGCTCTGCTGGCAGCGGCGGAACCGCCGACGAAGGCGGTGGCGGCAATGGCGGCAATGGCGGCGATGCGACCGGCGGCACGGTGACCGTGCTCTCGACCAACGGCTCGCTGGACTTTTTCTCGACCGAGTTCAGCGCCAATGCGATGGCGGGTTCCGGCGGTTCGGGCGGCGCGGGAGCGGTCAGCGGTGCAAGCGGTGTCGACGGCCAGGCGATCGCCGGCGCGATCACCATCGACGCGCAGCATCAGGGCAGCTCGACTGCGCAGCTGGATTTCGGCTCTGGCTTGCTCACGGCCAGCAGTTCGCTGCGCGAGAGCCGCGCCGGGCTTGCCGGCAAGATCGTGGTCAATGCCGTGGGCGGGAACGCCGCCGGCGCAATCCGCTTCAGCACCTTGGCGGTGGACGCAACCGGCGCGCTTCCAGGAGCCGGGACGGCGACCGGAATCCGCTTTGCTGGCAGCGGCACGACCCGAGTCAACAGCTCCGCCGACCTGAATGCGGTCGGCGATATCGTCCTGGCCGGACGGCTGGACATCGGCGGGCCGCTCACCGCATCGACGAACAGCGACCTGCTGTTCACGAACGGCGCCGATGTCTCGGTCCTCGCCGGCATCGACCTGCGTTCGGGCGACGACATCATCATCGGCTCGGGCGCGCTGCTGCGCGGCACCAACGGAACACCGCCGGAAGCCGGCTATGGCGGACCGCAGTTCGATATCCGAGCCGGCCTGCTCGACCGCGTGGGCGAAGTGGCCGTCGGCGAAATCTCCTCCTTCATTCTCGAAGGCGATGTAGAAACGCCCGGCCACACCGTGATCGTTTCGGCCGACGCGGTGGTCGCGCGCACGGACACGCAGTTCAGCGCCGGCAATCTCTACGTGAACCTGCGCGATATACCCGAGGGCGGCGAAGTGCCGCCGCTCGACGATCTCGGCCAGCTGCGGCCGCTGCGCTCCCCGCCTTGTCTGCAGGGCGACGTCTGCTTCGGCAATGTCAGCGTCACCGGGAATCTCGAGATCGGCAACGCGTTTCTCGGCGTGCCGATCAACGTACGACTGAACGGCGGCGTCGATGCGGAACGGGTGACGCTGCTGGGCCGGAATGTGCGGCTCGGCCAGGCAAATCAGGCCAACTTCATCAAGGCCTCGCAAAGCCTCTCGATAGCATCGCTCAACTCCAGCCTGTTCCTGGACGGAGCCCTTACCGTTCAGGGCGGTGTCGAAAACACACAGATCCTGAGCGCGCTCAACATCAATGGCAGCAAAGCGTCGATCAGCGCGACGGGCACGCTCAACCTTTTCGCGACCAACAACATCACACTCGGCTCTCTCGAAGCGGCGGCCATCCGCACTGTCGATTTCACCGGCACCATTGTCGAGCCGGCCGGCATCAAGGTCGCGGGGCTAATCAACATCGGCAAGGTCACCTCGGCGGACAACCTGGACCTGCTCGCCGGCACGGGCGTGACAGTGGGCGAGGCGGACCTGTCCTCTGCCGCCCTGCTGAGAATGATCACTGACGCTGGCGCGGCTAGCCTGGGCAAGGGCTTTGCCGGTTCGGTCTTCGTGAGCGGCGACACGGCTTCGGCCACCGTCGATGCCGTCGGCACCGTCGAGGTGGAAGCCCGGCTGGGCGACGCCACCCTTGGCACGATCAAGGCCGGCAACATCTTCGCCAATGCCGCAGGAAATCTGACCTTCGCTGATCTGACCGCGGAAAACTCCGTCGGTTTGAGCGCGGGTCAGCTGTTGTCGGGCGGCAATGCGCGCAGCGCGTTCGTCAACCTTTATTCCGATGGCGATATCAAGCTTGCGGGCACTCTCGACGCGGTCGCGCCGGAGACCGGATATGGCGACGGCGGTGCCATCGACATCTACGCTTTGGGGGACATGGATCTCGAAGCGGGCGCGCAGCTGCTGGCCGACGAGAATATCACTCTTCGCGCCGGGGACGATGTGCGGATCGGAGCTGGCGCTACCCTGCTCGCCGGCCGCGATGCGCCTGCCAGCTCGGCGCCGCCATTGTTCCAGCCGGGTCTGCTCCGCGTCGAAGCGGGCGCGATCAACGTGCTGGCTGCCGAGCCGGTCGGATCGGACAATGTCCATGCGATCGTGATCGGGAATGGCGCCACGCTGACCGGCCGCACGGTGGTGCTGACGGGCGAGGCGATCCAGGCTGCGCCGAACAGCAGCATCGTCGCGACCAACCTGTTCGTGCGGATCAGCGCGGCGCCGCCGCTCGGCGCGGCCCCGCTCGACGACGGCGGCGCGCTCTCCGCCGACTGCGTACAAGGCAACATCTGCCTTGGCGGGCTCACCGTTGCCGAACAACTGCGCATCGGCGAAGAGAACTTTATTGCCAATCGCGTGCTGATCTCCGGCGCGGGCGGTGCGAACGATGTGCTGATCCGAAGCCAGGACACGCTCACCTTGGCGGCTGGACTCGGCGGCGAGGCAGTCGAGCTTCGGTCGCTTTCGGGCGACGTCGTGATCGGCGCCGGCGCGAGGGTGGAAGCCAGTGGCGGAAGCCTCACCATCCTCGCCGCCCGCGATCTCGCGGGGAGCGGCGGACGCGTAGTCGGCTCTGGCGAGGTCGTTCTCGGCGTGGGCCGGAACCTGTCGCTCGGCACCTTGCAGGCGGCGAGCTTGCGCGGTGTCGATTTCAGCGCACCGCTCCAGCTTGCCGGCGCGGTCGACATCGACCTGCTCACTTCGAACAACGACATCCGCGTGAAGGCCGGCACCGGCATCTCGATCGGCACCGCCAGTCTCGGCACGAACGGGCTCGATCTCTCCACCCAATCCGGCCCGATCTCTTTAGGAAGCGTCATTGCAGAGGCGGTAACCCTGACCGCAAGTGCGGGCGCGATCACGGTTGCCGACCTTGTCGCGCCTGCCGGCGTCACCGCCGAAGGAACGGCGATCAGCCTGACCGGCAGCAACGGGCTGCTGGTCCAAAGCGCGGTCGCATCGGGGCCGATCGAGCTGGCGACGACCGCCGGCGATCTCGCGATTGGAACGGCAACCTCCGGCAGCATCATCGATCTCACAAGCGCCAGCAAAGTCTCCTTCTCCAGTCTTGACGCAGCGGCGGCTCTCACGATTGCAGGCCAGGGTGACGTAACCGGCGGAACGGCGAAGGGTGCAAGTGTCGCGATCACATCGCCGGGGTCGGTCAAGGTTACGGACCTGATCGCATCGTCCGGCGACCTGTCCATGCAGGCAGGCACGGGCGTGACACTCGGCTCTGTTAGCAGCGCGAACACGGCCAGCCTGAAGACGGCTGCGGGTGCGCTTGTCGTAACGTCCGATATCGTGGCCGGGACGGGCCTGATCCTCTCAGCGCCGTCGATCAGCCTTACGGCGAAGAACAGCCTGAACATTCTCCAGGCCGACGCCACCGCCGGCGACCTGGTGCTGAAGACGCTCGCAGGCGATCTTGCAGCGGGCATCTCCACCGCAGCTGGAGCCATGTCGCTGGACAGCGGCGGCGATCTGACATTTGCGAGCCTGACTGCTCAGCAGGCGGTCAGTCTCGCTTCGGCGGGTTCGATCAAGGGCGGTTCGGTTGCGGGCAGCTCCGTCTCGGGTGTCGCCGGCAGCGGGTTCAGCGCCGATGCGTTAACCGCTAGCAGCGGCGGCATCGACCTGGCTGCGAACGGGATCGCCGTTGCCAGCCTCAAGGCTGTGGGCACGGCCACTCTCGCCGGCGGACCCGGGACGGTCGCCGTCAGCGACGCGAGTGCCGCCAGCTTCGCGGTCTCCGGCGGTTCTGTCTCGCTTGCGTCAACCGGCAGCCTTGTGCTGACCAAGGGCAACGCAACTTCCGGCGACCTGACGCTGAGCAGCGCGCAGGGAGACATCAGCCTTGGCCAGGCGAGCGCCGCCGGAACTCTGAGCGCATCTGCGCAGAACGGCACCTTGAATGTATCCGGTGCCGCCACCGGTTCGACGATCGCCTTCACGTCCAAGGATCTTGCGATTGGCAGTTCGGGGCAGATCGGCAGCAAGACGCAGACCAAGGACCTGACCCTGATCAGCACGGCGGACCGCGTCTTCCTGGGTGACGCGACCGGCGCCGGATATCGCATCGACAATGCAGAAATGGCGCGCATCGTGTCGGCCGAGGATATCACGCTGCGGTCCAATCCCAGTGGTATCAGCAGTGCCAATTTCGAACTGCTCGATCCAGCCGGTACGAACATCGTGATGGGCAGCTTCACGTTCGACGGCGCTCAGTTGGGCAGCAGCGGCCAGCTGACGTTCGACACGCAAAGGTCGATCGGCGTCACCGGCAATGTTCAGTTCAAGAACTTCAACAATGACCAATATGTGCTCTACAAGGCCGGAACGGACATTTCCCTTGCCGCCGAGACGGGCCTCGTCACGATCAAGAACGCCTCCGGCGGCCTGGCCGGGACGTTGGAACTGAGGGCGCAGCAGGTTCACGCCATGTCGACCAAGGCGCGGGCGGAGATTGCCGGGCTACAGCTGAACGAGGTGCGGCAGCGGCTGGGCACCAATGATCAGCTGGAAAATGACGGCGGCTATTTTCAGGCGAACCGGATCATCGTCAACATCGGCCGCCTCGCCTTCATCCAGAATAGCGGCGCGAATGGCAATGATCCGGACCTGAAGCGCGGCATCACCGCCAATGAGCTGATCATCAATGCCGGCGAGGGCCCGCCCTTGCAGCTGGTCATCAACGGCAAGGAAGGGAGTGCGACCGGCGAAGCGTTCAGGTCCAGCATCGCCCTGCCTAATTCTATTGACCCCCAGTCGGGGTTCAACGGCTGCGTGAGCGGTTCTGCCTGCATACCCGTGATCGTCGATCCGGGTCCTGACCTCGGCACACCCGCGCAAATCGTCCTCGCCTCCTCCCGCGACCAAATTCAGGATGAAGAGGAGGAGGACGAAAAGGAGGAGGCGCTGCAAGCAGCGCAGACCCGGCCCGATCCCGTGATCCAAATGGCGCCCGCGCCCACCTCCCGCTTCGATCCGCTGATCGACGAGCCGGTCACCGGCGCCGGCAACGAAGATTTGTGGGAGCCGACCGGTCCAACGCCATGAGGTCGGGGAGCGGTTGACGCTCCCCCGCCCTTGCCTCCAAGGCGGCGGCCATGAGCTTGCGCCTGTTCAACAGCCTGACGCGTCAGATCGAGCGCTTCGTGCCGGTCCATGAAGGTGAGGCACGCGTCTACACCTGCGGGCCGACCGTCTATAACTACCAGCATATCGGCAACATGCGCGCCTATGTGTTCGCCGATACGCTCGGCCGCGTGCTGAGCTTCAAAGGATATAAGCTCAGCCACGTCATCAACATCACCGATGTCGGCCACCTGACCTCCGACGCCGATGAAGGCGCTGACAAGATGGAGAAGGCGGCGGCGACCAGCGGCAAATCCGCCTGGGATATCGCGAAGTTCTACACCGACGCTTACTGGCGGGACATCGAGCGGCTGAACATTCGCCAGCCGATGAAATGGTCGATCGCGACCGACTATGTGCCCGCGATGATCGAATTCGCCAAGTCGATCGCGGACACCCACTGTTATCGACTGGAAAGCGGCCTCTACTTCGATACCTCCACGGTGCCCGACTATGGCCGGCTCGCCCGCGCCGCGACCGATGCCGGCGAGAGCCGTATCGAGGCAGTCGAAGGCAAGCGCCACCCGACCGACTTTGCGATCTGGCGCACCACGCCGCCTGGCGAGACGCGGCAGATGGAGTGGGACTCGCCTTGGGGCCGCGGCGCGCCGGGCTGGCATCTCGAATGCTCGGTCATGTCCGAGGCGCTGCTCGGCTTCCCGTTCGACATCCACACCGGCGGTATCGATCACCGGGAGATCCATCACCCGAACGAGATCGCGCAAAACCAGGCGCGGTGCGGCACGCCCGACAGCGGCGCGCGCATCTGGATGCACAACAACTTCCTGATCGACCGCGGCGGCAAGATGTCCAAGTCAGCCGGCGAGTTCCTTACGCTGCAGGCACTGGTCGACCGCGGCTTTCATCCGCTCGCCTACCGACTCATGTGCCTACAGGCGCACTACCGAAGCGAGTTGGAGTTCAGTTGGGACAATCTCGCCGCCGCCTTTACGCGTCTGAAGCGTATGCTGATGGCGGCCGAGCGCATTCCGCCTGCCGATGTGGCCGAGGTCGCGGACAAGCGCATCGCGGCCGAACTCAAGGCGTTCGAAGAGGCGGTCTCGGACGACCTCAATACGGCAAAAGCGCTGACCCATTTCGAGGCCGTCCTCTCGATAAAGGGCTTGGACCCAGGTCGGCGGCGCGGTGCCCTGACAGCGATGGACAGAGTTCTCGGCCTGCGGGTCCTCGACATCGCGCGGACAGACCTGCGCATCGCGCCGGCCGGTGCTTCGATCACCCCTGACGAGATCGAAGCGAGCATGGCCGCGCGCGGGAAAGCGCGGGCGGCCAAGGACTTTGCCGCCTCCGATCGCATCCGCGACGAGCTTGCAGTAGCGGGCGTCGAGGTGATGGACGGCGATCCCCTCGGCTGGGACTGGAAGCTCAGCAGCGACTAACCGCATCCGCCTTGCGCAGATATAAAGATATCTTTATGTCCTGATCTGTGGATCGGCTGCTCGACATTTTCCGTGCGCTTGGCGACCCGACGCGGCTGCGCATCTTCGCGCTGCTGCGGCGGATGGAGCTGTCGGTCGGCGAACTCGCCCAGGTGCTGGGGCAGAGCCAGCCGCGCGTGTCGCGCCATGTTCGCATCCTCGCCGACGCCGGGCTGACGACCAGGCGGCGCGAAGGCAGCTGGGTGTTCCTCGCCCTTGCCGAAGACCCGCGCAACGAGCCGCTGCTGGCGGCGATCGAGCAGGTGTCGGGCGACTGGGCCGAAGAGGATGCGGCACGGCTGGCGCAGGTCCGCGCTGAACGGGCCGAGGCCGCCGCCCGCTATTTCGAGGCGCGCGCAGAAGAATGGGACGCGATCCGTTCGCTGTACGTGCCCGAACAGCAGGTCGAGTCGGCGATGACCGAGATGCTATGCAGCGCACCGGTGGGGCGGCTGGTCGATCTGGGCACCGGCACCGGCCGGATGCTCGAAGTGTTCGGCGTCGGCGCTACGCGCGCGCTTGGCGTGGACCGCAGCCCCGAAATGCTGCGTCTCGCCCGCGCCAAGCTGTCGGATGCCGTGCCCTCTGCCGAACTGCGTCAGGGCGACTTGACCGCGCTTCCCCTAAGCGACGCGATTGCCGACACGGTGATCCTGCACCAGGTGCTGCATTTCGTGACGCAGCCTGGTGCCGCGCTGGCCGAAGCGGCGCGCCTGGTCGCCGATGGCGGCCGGATGCTGATCGTCGACTTCGCGCCACACGAAAAGGAAGAACTGCGCACGCGCGATGCGCATCAGCGGCTCGGCTTTTCGGACCAGCAGATTGCCGGCTGGCTGCAAGGCGGCGGGCTCGATCTGGTTCAGGTTAAGGAGCTCGAAGGGGGCGAGCTCACGGTGAAGCTTTGGCTCGCGGAACGGCCGAGCCTCCGGCGAAAGGAAGCAGCATGACCCTCTCCCTCGCACAGATGGAGGAAGCGCGCCGCGCGCTCGACGCCCCGCTGTTCGCCGATCTATCCGGCGACGTCGGTGTATCGTTCGAATTCTTTCCGCCGAAGACGGAGAAGATGGACGCGCAGCTTTGGGACGCGATTCAGACGCTCGCGCCGCTCGGTCCGCGCTTCGTCTCCGTCACGTATGGCGCGGGCGGCTCGACCCGCGAGCGGACCCATTCGACCGTCGCGCGCATCCAGCGCGAAACACCTCTTTCCGCCGCGGCTCACCTGACCTGCGTCGAAGCAAGCAGAGACGAGATCGATACGGTGGCGGAGGAATATTGGGCTGCGGGCGTGCGCCACATCGTCGCGCTGCGCGGCGATCCGCCGGTGATGGGAGAAAAGTTCGCGGCGCATCCGCAGGGCTACGCCAATGCCGCCGATCTGGTCGCCGGTTTGAAGCGTCTCCACCCCTTTGAAATCTCGGTCGCAGCCTATCCGGAGATGCACCCGGACTCCGGTACGCAGGCGGCCGATCTCGACAATCTGAAGCGCAAGCTGGATGCCGGCGCCAGCCGTGCCATCACCCAGTTCTTCTTCACGCCGGATTGCTTTTTCCGCTTCCGTGACGCCGCCGCCGCGGCCGGGATTGGCGCCGAAATCGTGCCGGGCATCTTGCCGGTCTCGAACGTGGCACAGACGCGCAAATTCGCAGGGCTGTGCGGCGCCGAGATCCCGGGCTGGATGGACCGGCTGTTCGAAGGGCTCGACGATCATCCCGCGGCGCGCCAGCTGGTCGCGGCGACGCTCGCTGCCGAGATGTGCCGCAAGCTCTATGCAGGCGGCGTCCGCAACTTCCACTTCTACACGCTGAACCGCGCCGAACTGGCCTATGCCATCTGCCACTTGCTGGGGCTGCGGCCAGTCGCGTCCGTCCGGGAGCAAGCCGCATGATCCAGTCCGAAGCAGCGGCGCGTCTTCGCGCCGAGGCCGCCAAGCGTATCCTGCTGACCGACGGGGCGTTCGGCACAATGATCCAGGCCTATCGCCTGACCGAAGCCGGCTATCGCGGCAGCCTCGATCTCGGCCACGACCAGAAGGGCAATAACGACCTGCTGGCGATCACTCAGCCGCACGTCGTCGCCGAGATCACGGAAGCCTATCTCGAGGCCGGCTCCGACATCGTCTCGACCAACACCTTCAACGCCAATGCGATCAGCCAGGCGGACTATGGCGCCGAGCATCTGGTCCGCGACATCAACGTCGCTTCGGCCCAGATCGCCCGCAACGCCGCGCGCGCGGCAGTAGCGGTGGACGGACGGCCACGCTTCGTGGCGGGCGCGCTCGGCCCAACCAACAAGACGCTGTCGCTATCGCCGGACGTCAACGATCCCGGCTTTCGCGCCATCGGCTTCGACGAACTGAAGGATGTGTATCGCGAGCAGGTGGACGCACTTGTCGATGGCGGCGTCGACTTCATCCTGATCGAGACGATATTCGACACGTTGAATGCCAAGGCTGGCATCATGGCCACGCTCGAAGCGGGCATCGCACGCGGCCGTGAGATCCCGCTGATGATCAGCTTCACGGTCACCGACATGTCTGGTCGGAACCTGTCCGGCCATTCGATCGAGAGTTTCTGGGCTTCGGTGCGGCATGCCAAGCCGCTGACGATCGGGCTGAACTGCTCCTTCGGCGCCCCGCAGCTGCGGCCGAGCGTCGCCGCGCTGTCGCCGATCGCCGACACCTTGCTGATGGTCTATCCGAATGCGGGCCTGCCCAACGATCTCGGCCAATATGACGAGGCGCCGGAGACCACCGGCGGTTTCATGGGAGACTGGGCGCGCGAGGGGCTGATCAACATTGTTGGCGGCTGCTGCGGCACCACGCCGGCGCACATCAAGGCGATGGCGCAGGCCGTTGCCGGCAAGGTCCCGCGAACGATTCCGGCGGCCGCGCGCCAGACCTTCCTGGCCGGCCTCGACCCGATGCGCATCGCTGCCTGAAAGCAATCATGACCCCTGCTTACCAAGAGCCCGCCGCGGCTCCGCAATCGGCCGTGTTCGTCAACATCGGCGAACGCACCAACGTCACCGGATCGGCCGCTTTTAAAAAGCTGATCATGGCCGGCGACTATGCCAAGGCAGTCGAAGTCGCGCGTCAGCAGGTCGAGAACGGCGCGCAGATCATCGACGTCAACATGGACGAAGGCCTGCTCGACGCCGAGCAGGCGATGACTACCTTCCTGAAGTTGATCGCCGCCGAGCCCGACATCGCCCGCGTGCCCGTGATGATCGAATCGTCCAAATGGTCGGTGATCGAAGCGGGCCTGAAGTGCGTGTCCGGCAAGCCGATCGTCAACTCGATCAGCATGAAGGAAGGCGAGGACGCGTTCCTGGATCAGGCGCGCAAGGTCATGGCCTATGGCGCGGCCGTGGTCGTCATGGCCTTCGACGAGGTCGGCCAAGCCGACACCAAGGAGCGCAAGGTCGAAATCTGCGAACGCGCCTATCGGCTGCTGACCGGCATCGGCTTTCCGCCTGAGGACATCATCTTCGATCCGAACATTTTCGCTGTCGCGACCGGGATCGAGGAGCATAACCGCTACGCCATCGACTTCATCGAAGCCTGCCGCGAGATCAAGGCGCGCTGCCCGCATGTCCATATCTCCGGCGGCCTATCGAACCTCAGCTTCAGCTTCCGCGGCAATGAGCCGGTGCGCCGGGCGATGCACAGCGTGTTCCTCTACCACGCGATCCCGGCCGGCATGGACATGGGCATCGTCAATGCCGGCCAGCTCGACATTTACGATGCGATTGACCCGGAACTGCGCGACGCCTGCGAGGACGTGATCTTCGATCGGCGCCCGGACGCTACGGAAAGGCTGATCGCGCTTGCCGAACGCTATCGCGGCACCGATGCCGTTGCCGACAAACAGGCGGAGGAATGGCGCGGCTGGCCCGTCGCCAAGCGGCTGGAACATGCGCTGGTCAAGGGTATCGACGCCTTCGTGGTGGACGATACCGAAGAGGCGCGGCTGCAGTTTGCACGGCCGATCCAGGTCATCGAAGGCCCGCTGATGGACGGCATGAACGTGGTCGGCGACCTGTTCGGGTCGGGCAAGATGTTCCTGCCCCAGGTCGTCAAATCGGCCCGCGTGATGAAGAAGGCGGTCGCTCACCTCCTCCCCTATATCGAGGCGGAGAAGACCGCGGAGTCGAAGGGCAAGGGCCGGATCGTGATGGCGACGGTCAAGGGCGACGTGCACGATATCGGCAAGAACATCGTCGGCGTCGTGCTCCAGTGCAACGGCTTCGAAGTGATCGATCTCGGCGTCATGGTGCCGTGGAACAAGATCCTCGATGCCGCCAACGAGAACCAGGCCGACATGATCGGCCTCAGCGGCCTGATTACGCCCTCGCTCGACGAGATGGTTACGGTCGCCGAGGAAATGCAGCGCGCCGGCATGACCATGCCGCTGCTGATCGGTGGCGCGACCACGTCGAAGGTGCACACGGCGCTGCGCATCGACCCGGCCTATAAAGGGCCCGTCATCCATGTGCTCGACGCCAGCCGCGCCGTCGGCGTCGCGTCGACCCTCGTCAGCGACACGCTAACGGACGAGTTCGTCACCAAGACGGCCTCGGAATACGAGGCAGTTCGCACCGCGCGCGAGGGCAAGGGCCAGAACGAACTGCTTCCGATTGCGGAGGCGCGGGCGCGGGCGTTCAAGCCGGATTTCTCACTCAAGCCCCCGCGCCCACTCCGGCCCGGGCTGCACGAGATCACCGACTTCACCGTCGAGCGGCTTCGCGACTATATCGATTGGACGCCCTTCTTCCGCGCCTGGGAGCTGGCGGGCAACTACCCGGCGATCCTCGAAGACGACGTGGTCGGCGACAGCGCCACAAGCCTGTTCGCCGATGCGAACGCGATGCTGGACAAGATCATCGCCGAGGACTGGCTGCAGCCCCGCGGCATGGTCGGGCTATGGCCGTGCCGGCGCGATGGGGATGATATTATCCTGTTCCCCGGCGCAGGCCGGGGCCCAGAGGACGGCACCAATGGACCCCGGCCTGCGCCGGGGAACATAAGATTGCCCATGCTCCGCCAGCAAATGGCGAAGAGCACGGCCAAGGCGAATATGTGCCTGGCCGATTTCATCGATCCTGAGGGCGACTGGATCGGCGGCTTCACCGTCGCGATCCACGGCGCCGAGCCGCACCTGGCGCGCTTCAAGGAAGCCCATGACGATTATTCCGACATCCTGCTGAAGGCGCTCGCCGATCGCCTGGCGGAAGCCTTCGCGGAGGCACTGCACCAGCATGTCCGCACCACGCTTTGGGGCTATGCGGCGGGCGAGCAGCTGACCAACGAAGCGCTGATCAAGGAACACTATCGCGGCATCCGTCCGGCGCCTGGCTATCCCGCCTGTCCGGACCATAGTCTGAAGCCGATCCTGTTCGACCTGCTCGGCGGCAATCCTTCCGGCGCGACGCTGACCGAGAGCTTCGCGATGCTGCCGACCTCGGCAGTGTCCGGCTTTTACTTCGGTCACCCTGATGCCAGTTACTTCGGCGTCGCCCGCATCGGTCGCGACCAGCTGGAAAACTATGCCGCACGCCGCGGCGTCGAGCTGGCTCAGGCCGAACGCTGGCTGCGCCCCAATCTGGACTGACAAAAAAGCGCCGCCAGTCACCCGGCGGCGCTTTTCCCCTGTTGAACTCGGATCAGGCGATCGCGGGAACCATCCGGCGCCGGCGACGCGTCGCGGCACCTGCCAGACCGAAGCCCGCAATCATCATCGCCCAGCTGGCCGGTTCGGGAACGGCGTTGGCGAAGCCGAACTGAATGTGGTCGATCTCGATGCCGGGCGGATTGGAGATCACCAGCCGCGAAATGCCGCCGGCATGGATCGCGCCGTAGAAGCGGTCTTCATCCGTCTGCCCGGTGAACCCGCCAGTCGCGTGATTGCCGACAATCGTGCCCAGCGATACGCCGTTCTGGTCGAAGGCGGTAAAGGTGATCGGATTGTTGCCGTCCGTCCAGACGAGGCCGGCATGGGTTGGCAGGCGGCCTCCGAACGCGGCTGCGTCGAAGGTCAAAGTGATCGAACCGTTGGCGAACAGCGAATGGCCGAGCGCCGGATCGCCGCCATTGCCGACCGAATCGATTGGCCCTGTCTGGAAACACTGGCCCCCGGCACCGCTGACGCAGAGACCGGGTCCCGCGGCGGACAGGCCGGGCGTGTTGAGCGCAATGTCCTCGAAATCCTCGAGCGCGAAGTTCGACAGCCCCAGGCCCGCGAACGGGCTGTCCGCGGCAGACAAATAAGGCGTCGGGCTAAGGATCACGGCGCCGGCCGGAGCGGCGGCCAGCAAGGCAATAAGCGGTGCAATAACGAGTCGACGCATAACTCAACCCCTTTGCGTTCAGCCGGAAGTTCGCGCCCTCTGATGGAGCACTTGGCCCCATCCTACGCGGTGGCGCGGCATGGGGCTTGGACAGAAGCGACAGAAAGACGTCAGGCGAAGCTCACCCTGGTCCGCCTCCGCAGCGAAGCACCGGCGAGTGCGAAGCCTGCGATCATCATTGCCCAGCTCGCCGGTTCCGGCACGGGATTGGCCGCGGCGAAGCGGAAGCTGTCATAGCCGATGTTGGAGTCCGGGAAGGCGGCGTTGTCGTCAAACTCGCTGATCACGACACGCGCGATATCGGCGCTGTCGGATGTGAAGCCGAGGAAGAAGGAGCCGCCGTCTCCTCCCCCATTCGCATTCACGCCCCCGCTCGCGATCAGCCCATTACTGCCGTTGAAGACCTGGAAGTTGGTAAAGGAGCAGCAGTCGAGCGACTGGAACAATATGTCGAGACCAAAGGCGCTGACCGGAGCGGCGAAGGTCAGGACGAGGCTGTCGCGTTGCCGCGGATCCGGTCCCGCCACCAGCTCGGCACCGCCCGGCGAGAGCACCTTGGCGCCGGAGGTAGCGGGCAGCTTGTTCGTCGGCCCGCCAAAGCCCGGCGTGGAGAAAGTGTCCGCGGCATTGACGACGTCGAGCGTGTTGCCGTCCGGGTTGGAGAAGGTGACGCCGGAAATCGTCTGTCCGGCGATGTTCCCGCTCAGCGACTCGAAATCGATGGCAATGGACGGACTTCCGGCAGCGGCGTTGAAGGCCGCTAGATTGCCCTGATGAACCGTGACTGCAGCAGAAGCAGGCACGGCGATCACCGCGGCCAAAGCCGATACCAGCGTGTATCTCATCCCTTTCACTCCCCTGTGTTTCACAACGGGAGCAAGCCGCGACCCAAAGCCTGCTCGGTTCCCAACGCGAAGCAGAGTCTTCTGGTGACCAGCCTGTTTACTCTTTTCCGGCGCGCCCCACAATTGGAAAGCTTTGCCGGAGTTGCACCATGCTAGGACCTTCGGCTGGCGACGTTGCGCGGCTGCCGCTAGGCGCATCAGCCATGAGTGCGCCCGAGTCGCTTGGCCTTTTCAACCCAACGGATCACCCGCACCGACGGCTGAACCCGCTGAACGGCAGCGCGGTGCTGGTCTCGCCGCACCGGATGAAGCGGCCATGGCAGGGTCAGACGGACGAAGCCTGCGAGGCGCGCGGGCCAGCGCATGATCCGGGCTGTTACCTCTGCCCGGGCAACGCGCGGGTCACCGGCGAGCGCAATCCGGACTATGACGGGGTGCATATCTTCCCCAACGACTTCGCCGCGCTGCTGCCGAACACGCCCACGCCGGATGATCAGGATGTGCTGTTCGCTGTTCAGGCTGCGCGCGGTGAAGCACGCGTCATCTGCTTCTCGCCCGATCATGGCGCCAGCCTGCCCCTTCTCTCGGCTGCGCAGATCAGGGCAGTCGTCGATCAATGGGCGGAGCAAGCTGCCGAGCTGGGACGGCGCTATGCCTGGGTCCAGTTGTTCGAGAACAAAGGCGCGATGATGGGGTGTTCGAATCCCCATCCGCATGGCCAAGTGTGGGCGACCAGCTGGCTGCCGGACGAGCCGGCCCGCGAAGACGCGCGGCAGCGTGCCTGGTTTGCCGAGCGGGGACGGCCGCTCCTGGCCGAAGCGGCCGAGCGGGAAGCGGCCGATGGCGCGCGCACGGTCGTGGAGAGCGACCGATGGATCGCCGTCGTGCCCTACTGGGCGAGTTGGCCGTTCGAGACCTTGCTGATGCCCAAGTTCCCAATCGCCCGCATGGAAGAGCTTGCCCCCGCGGATCGGGACGACCTGGCGCGCGTGCTGAAGGAACTGACCACGCGCTACGACAATCTTTTTCGCTGCTCCTTTCCTTATTCGATGGGCTGGCACGGGGCTCCTTATGACGGCCGTCCGGCCGACGGCTGGCAGCTGCACGCGCATTTCTACCCGCCGCTGCTGCGCTCCGCGACCGTGCGCAAGTTCATGGTCGGCTTTGAAATGCTTGCCGAGGCGCAACGCGACCTGACTCCCGAACAGGCCGCCGGGAAGCTGCGCGCAGTGAGCGCCACTCACTATCTGGAAGAAACGAATGGCTGAACAGGCGACGATCGATCGAGTCCGGCGCGTCTTCGCCGAGCGGTTCGGCGGCGAACCAACGCTGATCGCGACCGCGCCGGGCCGGGTCAACCTGATCGGCGAGCACACCGACTATAATGATGGCTTCGTGCTGCCCTTGGCGATCGACCGCGGCACCGTCGTGGCGGCGCGGCTCGGCGGGTCGGAAACTGTCGTCTACGCCGCGGACTTCGATGAGGTAGATCGCTTTACCTTCGCCGAGCCGATCGCGGGCGAAAGCGACTGGCGCAACTATGTGCGCGGCATGATCGCGATGCTGGCGGAAGAAGAGATCGCCCCTCAAGGCATGGAGCTCGCAATCGCCGGCGACGTGCCGCAAGGCGCCGGCCTCTCCTCGTCGGCCTCGCTGGAGGTGGCCGTCGGTCTAGCCGTGGCTAAGCTCGCCGGTGCCGAGATCGACATGACGCGGCTCGCCCAGCTGGCGCAGCGCGCCGAAAACGAGTTTGCCGGTTGCGCCTGCGGCATCATGGACCAGCTCGTCTCCGCGCGGGCGGAGGCGGAACAGGCGCTGCTGATCGACTGCCGGACGCTTGAATGCCGCCCCGTGCCGGTGCCAGGCGACGCCGCGGTGCTGATCGTCCATTCGGGCGTCGAGCGGGGGCTCGTCGACAGCGCCTATAACGAGCGCCGCCAGCAGTGCGAGGCGGCGGCGCGGCACTTCGGCGTGCCCGCGCTCCGCGACACGGGCGAAGAGCAATTGCACAATGCGGAAGAACTCGACGAACTCGCCCGCAAGCGCGCCCGCCATGTCGTCACCGAAAATGCGCGCACCTTGGCGGCCGCCGAGGCGCTCGCGGCTGCTGACATGTCTCGACTGCGCGAGTTGATGGCTCGCTCGCACGCCTCGATGCGCGACGATTTCGAGATCACCGTGCCGCCGATCGACCAGCTTGTCGAACTGCTGCAACGTGAGATCGGCGACGAAGGCGGCGCGCGCATGACCGGCGGCGGCTTTGGCGGCTGCGTCATCGCGCTTCTGCCGCAGCATAGAGTCGAGGCGGTGACGCAGGCGGTGCGCGACCAATATCACCCGCCCAATGGCAAGCCCGTGCTCATCCATGTCTGCCGGCCTGGCCCCGGCGCGAGGCTGCTGGAGCCCTGATTTGCCAAGCGCGCCGTAACGGCGCATCCTCTCCCTTGGGGGACAAAAAGGAGGGGTTCACATGGCAACGACATACACGGATCGCGTACCCGCCTGGTACTGGCTCGCCGCCGGGTTGGGACTGCTTTGGAACTTGGTTGGCGTCGCCTTCTACCTTGGCAGTGTCGGCGTGCTGAGCGGGCCGTTTGCCGCGCCCGCCGAGGCGGCCGACATGCCCGCCTGGGCAATGGCCGGCTATGCGATTGGGGTGTGGGGCGGCGTGCTGGGGGTGATCGGGCTGTTGATGCGCAAGGCCTGGGCGCGGCCGCTGCTCTGGATTTCGTTCGCCGCGCTAATCGTCGATTTCGGCTGGGTGTTCTTTGTAAGCGGCGCTGGGATCACGCCGCTCGGCATCACGGTGCTGACGATCGCGCTGTTGCTGGCGCTTCTGGCGGAGACTTCGGCCAAGCGCGGCTGGATCCGCTGAACGGAAGGGGGCGGCGCAAGCCGCCTCCTTCACTCGACCGTAACGCTCTTCGCGAGATTGCGCGGCTGGTCCACGTCCGTGCCTTTCACCACCGCCACATGATAAGCGAGCAGCTGAACGGGCACGGCATAGACGAGCGGCGCGATCAGCGGGTGGACCTTGGGCATCTCAATGGTGGCGAGTGCACCCTCGCCTGCCTGGGCCAGCCCTTCCGCGTCGGAGATCAGCACGACCTTGCCGCCACGCGCCTGCACCTCCTGCATGTTCGACACGGTCTTGTCGAAAAGTGGTCCTGACGGCGCGATCACGATCACCGGCACGCTTTCGTCAATGAGCGCGATCGGCCCATGCTTCATCTCGCCGGCGGCATAGCCTTCGGCGTGAATATAGCTGATTTCCTTGAGCTTCAGCGCCCCTTCGAGCGCCAGCGGGTAATCGGGTCCGCGGCCGAGATAGAGCACGTCGCGCGCGACGGCTACGGTGTGCGCCATCGCCTCGATCTCGGCATCGTGCGCCAGCGCCGCATTCATGGCGGCCGGTACTTCGGCCAGATGACGGACCAGCTCGGCCTCTTCGCCGTCGCTCAGCCGGCCCTTGGCACGGGCAATGTTCGCGGCCAGCGCCGCCATTACCGCCAGCTGGCAAGTGAAGGCTTTGGTCGAAGCCACTCCGATCTCTGGCCCGGCATGGGTGGGTAGCAGCAGGTCCACTTCGCGCGCCATCGATGAGGTCGGCACGTTAATGATGCCGGCGGTGGTCACCCCTTCCGCCTTCATGTGCCGGAGCGCAGCCAGCGTATCGGCCGTCTCGCCCGACTGCGAGATCACTAGGCCCAGCGTGTTCTTGCCCAGCACCGGCTCCCGGTAACGGAACTCGGACGCGACATCGACCTCGACGGGCACGCGCGCCATCTGCTCGAGCCAATATTTGCCGATTGCTCCAACATAAGACGCAGTGCCGCAGGCGACGATCGCAACCCGCTCGATCGAGCCCAGGTCGAACTCCATGTCGGGCAGCGCCACCCGTCCCTCAAACGAGCGCAGATAGGAATTGAGCGTCTGAGCAACCACGACCGGCTGCTCGTAAATCTCCTTTTGCATGAAGTGGCGGTGATTGCCCTTGGTGATCATCGCGCCAGTCAGACCCGACATGGTCACCGGCCGCTCGACGGGCTCGTTGTTCTTGTCGAAGATCTGCACGGCGGAACGGCGCACCACCGCCCAGTCGCCTTCGTCCAGATAGGCAATGCGCTGGGTCAGCGGTGCCAGCGCGAGTGCGTCGGAGCCGAGGTAGTTTTCGCCCTCGCCATAGCCGACCACGAGGGGCGCGCCGAGCCGGGCGCCGATAATCAGGTCCGGCTCCGACTTGAACATGATCGCGAGCGCAAAAGCGCCGTGCAGGCGCGGCAGCACCGCTTTGACCGACTCTTCGGGCCCGGCGCCCCGCTCCACCTCTCGCGCGACGAGGTGCCCCACCACTTCGGTGTCCGTCTGGCTCTTGAAGGTCCGTCCTTCGGCCATCAGCTCGTCGCGGAGCGGCTTGAAGTTCTCGATGATGCCATTGTGGACTAGCACCACGTCTCCAACGATGTGCGGATGGGCATTGTCTTCGGTCGGCGCGCCGTGGGTCGCCCAGCGGGTGTGCGCGATGCCGCTGGCGCCTGGCAGCGGCTCTTCTAGCAGCTTGCGGGCGAGGTTGTTCAGCTTGCCCTCGGCCCGCCGCCGCTGGATAGTCCCGTCGGCAACCGTCGCCACGCCAGCCGAGTCATAGCCGCGATATTCGAGCCGCCGCAGCCCTTCGACGAGCCGGTCGGCGACATCGCCTTCACCCAGGATACCGATAATGCCGCACATGTGAGTTGCTTTCGTTCAGAGCGTGTAGGGGACGCGAATACCGGGAAGGTTCGCCGGAAAGTCTTTCGTATTGCGCGTAATCAGGATTGAGCCATTCACCTGAGCCGTGGCCAAGATGTAGGCGTCCAGAAGCTTCATCTGCGAGCGGTAGCGAATATCGGCGGCCGCAGTTGCGATCCGCTCGTCAATCTCCACCATTTCAAAATGCGAGAGGGCCTGTCGAACGGACCCGCGTCGCTCAAGCGCTTCTCCGGCCATCACTTCAGTCCAGACGACACGACTGATACGATGCCCATTGTAGCGCGACAGCTCGGCTGTTGCCTCGGGCCGCAGCTTCAGCCAGTCGATAACGATGTTCGTGTCGAAAAATGGCAGTGACACTGATCAAGTGTCTTCATACGGTCGGCGGTCTTCGCGCATTGCCCTTTGATAATCGACACCATCGGGAATATCGGTGCGATCCTTCCAGAGCCCAGCGTACCGTTGAATCCAGTCGTTACCGGTGTCATTCTGGACAAGGTAAAGCGCCACCGCATCGCGGATCGTAGCCGCACGCGACTTCTTCAGCTGAGCTGCAAGAGCATCAAGCTTCCGAATATCCTCGTCCGGGATGTCGGTCAGGATACGCATGATATCTTGATATCATATCGTGATATCAAATCAACCCGATTTCTTTTGAGCCTGCATCGTGGAGCGGAATTTTGCCGCCCAACCAGTACGGGCACTCTGCGTTCCCCGAGCAAGCGCCAGATCGTCTGCTCCAACATCGCGCGTGATGACTGACCCGGCGCCAACGATCGCGCCATCTCCGATCTTCACCGGCGCGACTAGAGCGGAGTTCGAGCCGATGAAGGCGCCTGCCCCGATCTCGGTCTTGTATTTGAAAAAGCCGTCATAGTTGCAGGTGATGGTGCCGGCGCCGATGTTCGCGCCCGCGCCGATCTCCGCGTCGCCGAGATAGGTCAGGTGATTGGCCTTGGCGCCCTCGCCCAGCCGTGCCTTCTTCACCTCGACGAAATTCCCTACCTTCGACTTGCGGCCGAGTTCGGCGCCCGGGCGGAGTCGGGCATAAGGCCCAACTTCTGCACCTGAGGCGACATAGGCGCCTTCCAGGTGGCTGAAACCGTGGATCACCACCCCGTCCTCCACCGTCACGCCGGGTCCGAACCACACATTCGGTTCGATGGTTACATCCCGGCCGAGCATCGTGTCGTGCGAGAACCAGACGGTCTCGGGTGCGACCAACGTCGCCCCGTCCGCCATTGCCCGGGCGCGGCGGCGCTGCTGCCAGGCAAGCTCCTGCTCGGCCAGTTCGCCACGGCTGTTGATGCCCGCGACTTCCTCCGCGCTGGTCTCGATCACCGCCGAGGTGCGGCCGTCCTGCGCCGCCAGCATGACTATGTCGGGCAGATAATATTCGCCCGCCGCATTGTCGTTGGTAACACGGCGGAGCAGCGGAAACAGATCCTCTGAGCGCACCGCCAACAGGCCGGAGTTGCACAGGTCGACGGCGCGCTCTTCGGCCGACGCGTCCTTATACTCGACCATCTTGGCGATCTGCCCATCCGCATCGGCGAGAATGCGCCCATAAGCCCCCGGATCAGCAGGCCTGAATCCGAGACTAGCGGCGGCCGGCCGGTCAGGGCCGTGCAGCCGCTCGATCAGCCGCCGCATCGTCTCGCCGGACACGAAGGGCACGTCGCCATAAAGGATCAGCACGTCACCCTCGAAGCCGGTGAGCGCTGCTTCGGCCTGCTGAACCGCATGGCCGGTGCCGAGCTGGGGTTCCTGCACCACCAGCTCCGCACTACGGCCGGCGAGAGCCTTCTCCAGCTGCTCACGGCCGCTGCCGACCACCACGACCGTCCGCGCGGGGGCCAGCGCGTCGAGGCTCGCGAGCAGGTGCATCAGCATCGGGCGGCCGGCGATCGGGTGCAGCACCTTATGCAGATCGGATTTCATGCGCGTGCCCTTGCCGGCGGCAAGGACAATGGCGGCGAGAGGGCGGGGGATCGTCACGCGGCGCGCTTGCCACGCTCGCCATGGCCGGGGCAAGGGGCGGAGCATGGCACGCGCATTCGACATTGTCGGCTTCGACCTGGACGGCACCCTGCTCGACACGAGCGCGAGCCTGACGCGGGCGGTGAACTTCACTCTCGCCCAGGCCGGCCGGCCGCCGCTCCACATCGACGAAGTGCGGCCGATGATCGGCGGGGGCGCCAAGCGCATGCTGGAAAAGGGGCTGGAATCGTCCGGCGGCTATGACCCGGAAGAGATGAAGCAGCTTTATCCGCAGCTGCTGAGCTTCTACCAGGACAATATCTCCGAAGGCAGCGCGCCTTACCCCGGCCTGCTGGAGGCGCTCGACGCTTTGGCAGTGCAAGGCACCAATCTCGCGGTCGTCACCAACAAATTCGAGCGGTTCGCGCTCAAGCTGCTGGAGGAGCTTGGCCTCATCGATCGCTTCGCCACGGTGATCGGCGGCGACACGATGGGCAAGGGCAATGCCAAGCCCAGCGCCATGCCGATCCGCGAGATGATTGCCCGGTGCGGCGGCGGCACGGCGGTGTTCCTGGGCGACTCCATCTACGACACGCTTGCCGCCAAGAACGCCGGCATTCCCAGCATCGCCGTAAGCTTCGGTTTCCTGATGGGTCCGGTCGAAGACTTAGCCGCCGATGCGGTGATCGACCATTACGACGAGCTGCTGCCGACGCTGGACCGCATGGCCGCAGCTGTCGCTTGATCATGCCGCTGGCGCTGCTCCTGCTTCTGGTCGGACTGGCGGGGCTGGTGCTGCTTGGCGCCACGCTGCCGGTTCTGCTGATGGCGGGGCTGGTGGGGCTGGCGATCATGCTGGCTCTGGGTCCCGTTCGGAGCCAGGCGGCAGAGCCGCCGGCACTCGCTCCGAACACGCCGCCGGAACGCCATCGCGAGATCATTGAGGCTCTTGCCGACCCTTTGCTGATCGTCGGCGAGGGCCGAATCGCCGAAGCGAATGGCGCCGCGCGCAAGCTTCTGGGGCCACATATCGTCGGCGAGGATGTGCGCGTGGCCATTCGGCACCCCGCTGCCGCCGAGCGCCTGCTGACCCGGCACGAGCCGATCGATACCCGGCCGATCGAGCTGGTCGGCCTGGGTGGCCGTGAAACGCGCTGGCAGATGAACCTCGCGCAGCTGCAGCAGGGCCGCACGCTCGTCCATCTGGTCGACCGCACCGCCGGCCATGCCGCCGAGCGGATGCGCGTCGATTTCGTCGCCAATGCGAGCCATGAGCTGCGGACGCCGCTCGCCGCCATCATCGGCTTCGTCGAGACGCTGGACGACGAAAGCGCCGGCGGCGATGTCGGCACCCGCAAGCGGTTCCTGCGTGTCATCCACGACGAAGCGCGGCGCATGCAGCGGCTCGTCGACGATCTGATGTCGCTGTCGCGGATCGAGGCGGAGAAATTCCGCGTGCCCAGCACGGCCGTGGACCTTGCCGAGCTGATCAAGGAAGTGAAGGCGGTGGCGGTCGACGGCGGCGGCCCGCGCGGCGGCGACATCATCGTCGACCTGGACGAAAGCCTGCCCTTCGTCGCCGGCGACCGCGCCCAGCTGTCGCAGCTGCTCCACAACCTCATCGGCAATGCGATGAAATATGGCCGCGCCGGGACCCCGATCACCGTCAGGCTCGACCGCGGGCCCGGATCGATGCTGCGCCTGTCGGTCGAGGACGAAGGCGACGGCATCGCGCCCGAGCATCTGCCGCGCCTGACCGAGCGCTTCTACCGCGTCGACCCGAGCCGCAGCCGTTCGCAGGGCGGCACCGGGCTGGGGCTTGCCATCGTGAAGCACATTGTCGAGCGGCATCGCGGCCGGCTCGATATCCAGTCGGAAGTCGGCCAGGGCACGAAAGTAATCGCGCTTCTTCCCCCAGCGCCAATCCCTCTGTCATCAAACGGCAACGCTGCTGTAACAGGAGCGACCAGACAGCCGAGCTAAGGGGCCGCCGTGAACGAACATACTCTCCGGGCATTTGACGACGAGATCGTCGAGCTGCGCGGCCTCATCTCCGAAATGGGCGGGCGCGCCGAAGCCGCGATCGAACAGGCGATGACGGCTTTGGTGCGGCACGATGTCACCGCCGCCGCGCAGATTGTTGCCGACGACAAGAAGATCGACGAGCTGGAGGCGGCAACCGAGCGTCTCGCCGTCCAGATCATGACGCTGCGCGCGCCGATGGCCGACGATCTCCGCGAGACCGTCGCAGCGTTGAAGATCGCGGGTGTCATCGAGCGGATCGGCGATTATGCGAAGAACATCGCCAAGCGTGTCCCGCTCGTCACGCGCAACCACAAGATCGAGGCGCTCTCCGTCCTTCCCGCAATGGCGCAGGTCGCGAGCGAGATGCTGCACGATGTGCTCGATGCCTTTGCCGCCCGCGATGCCGAGGCGGCCTTTCAGGTCTGCGAGCGCGACAAGGCGGTCGACGACTTTTACAACAGCATCTTCCGCACGCTGCTGACCTTCATGATGGAGAATCCGGCGACGATCGGCGAGGCCGCACACCTGCTTTTCATCGCGAAGAATCTCGAGCGGATCGGCGACCACGCCACCAACGTCGCCGAAATGGTCTATTTCGCCGCCAAGGGTGAGCATATGGCCGAGCGGGAACGCGGCGATACGAGCGTACCGAACTGACCATGGGCCGCGCGAAGATGCTACTGGTCGAAGACGACGCCGCGCTCGCCGAGCTGCTCGTCTGGCATTTCCAGCGTGAGAATTTCGAGGTCCGGCAGACTGCCGATGGCGAGGAAGCGCTGCTGATCGCACAGGAAAGCCCGCCCGATCTCGTCCTGCTCGACTGGATGATCCAGGGCCTGTCGGGCATCGAAGTGTGCCGCCGCCTGCGCCGCATGCCGGAAACCCAGAACGTCCCGATCATCATGCTGACCGCCCGCGGTGAGGAAGAGGACCGGGTGCGGGGCCTGGAGACCGGCGCCGACGATTATGTGACCAAGCCCTTCTCTCCGCGCGAACTGGTCGCACGCGTCGGCGCGGTGCTGCGCCGGGTCCGCCCTGCCCTCGCCGGCGAGCAGCTGACCTATGCGGACCTGGAGATGGACACGGTCGGTCACAAGGTCCGGCGCGCCGGCCAGCTGGTGCCGCTTGGCCCCACCGAGTTCCGGCTGCTGAAACACTTCCTGGAGCATCCGGGCTGGGTGTTTTCGCGCGAGCGGCTGCTCGACAGCGTCTGGGGCCATGACGCCGATATCGAGCCGCGCACCGTCGACGTGCACATCCGCCGCCTGCGCCAGGCGATCAATGTCGGAGGCAAGCCCGACATCATCCGCACGGTCCGCAGCGCCGGTTATGCGCTCGATGCCGACGGGAAGCTGTAGGCAGCCCAACCTTTTTCCCGCAGCTCGCAGGCGGGACAGTCCGCGCAGCCATAGCCCCAAGCGTGCAGCTGGGACCGGTCGCCGCGATAGCAGCTGTGGCTTTCGGTACGGATCAGATCGACCAGATCGGCGCCGCCCAGCTTCTCCGCCAACGCCCAAGTGGCCGCCTTGTCGCGCCACATTAGCGGGGTGTGGATGACGATGCGGCGGTCCAGGCCCAGCCCGAGCGCGACCTGCAGCGCCTTCAACGTGTCATCGCGGCAGTCTGGATAGCCCGAATAGTCGGTCTCGCACATGCCGCCCACCAGATGCCGGATGCCTCGCCGATAGCCGAGCGCCGCCGCCAGATTGAAGAAGAGCAGGTTTCGCCCGGGCACGAAGGTGGTCGGCAGTCCATCGGCACCAAAGGCGATCTCGGCGTCGCGTGTCAAAGCCGTCTCGCTGATCTGACCGAGCACAGACAGGTCCAGCAGATGGTCCTGGCCGAGCTTGCCGGGCCAGAGCCGTTCAATCCCCTCCCGGAGCGCCATGCGGCAATCCAGTTCGACCCGGTGACGCTGGCCATAATCGAACGCGATCGTCTCGACAGACGCAAACCGGTCCAGCGCCCAGGCGAGGCAGGTCGCGCTGTCCTGTCCGCCGGAGAAGAGAACGAGCGCGGGTTCCCGATCAAGCATGGTGGCACATAAGGTCTGCTCCATGTGCTCCGGCGAAGGCCGGAGCCGTGATCAGCGCTCCGGCCTTCGCCGGAGCACATTGGCGTCCACCAGCCAAGCCCCAACCAGCGCGAACGCCACGCCCTCCATCCAGCCGCCGATCACGTCGCTTGGCCAATGCACACCCAACACGACGCGGGAAGTGCCAATCAGCAGCAACAGGGGCACCCCGACCCAGGCCGTGTGACGGTGCAGGATCAGCGCCAACAGCAGGTAGAAGCACGCATTCTGCGCCGAGTGGCCGCTAGGGTAGCTCAGGTCGTTCACCAGATCGAGATGCTCGAAAAGATCGGGTCGGCTCCGCGCAAAAAGAAGCTTCAGGAGCGCGTTGGTGGAGATCTGCACCGCGACCACAGCCACGAGCACCACGGCCGCACGCCCACGGCCGTTCATCCACAAGGCGATGGCTGCAAGCACGGCGAGCGCGCCGACGACGCGGCTCTGCCCGAACTGCGAAAGAGACAGCCAGAAGCCACTCCGATCGCGGCCGGCGGAGGCGATTTGCGACAGCCAGGGATCGATGGCCGGATGACCGCCGAGTTTCAGCCAAAACCCAAGGATGAAAACCCCTGCGAACAGCAGGGCGGCGGCGATCAGGCGGGTGTTCACCGGCCTCCCTTCACCACCTCGCCGCCCTTGATCACGGTGGTGACGTTTTCCAGCAGCCGGACATTCTGAGTCGGGTCGCCATCGACGGCGATGATGTCGCCGAACCGGCCCGCGGCGATCGCGCCCACGTCACGCTCGCGGCCCAGCGCCTGCGCGGCGTTTCGGGTGGCGGCCTGGATCGCCTCCATTGGCGTCATTCCATATTCGACCATGGTCTTGAACTGACCCCCGGCGGTCCCGTGCGGCATCACGCCCGCGTCCGACCCGAACACCATCTTCACGCCGGCGCGGTGCGCCTTGCGGAAATTGTCGCGCTGGATTTGGGCGACTTCGCGGTCCTTGCGCAGATTGTCCTCGAGCACGCCATTCTTCTTGCCCTCCGACTGGGTATAGTCGGTGTTGAAGATGTCCATCGAGAACCAGACCGGCTCCTTGCGCTGAGCGGCCAGGCGGATGCCCTCGTCATCGACCAGGCTGACATGCTCGATCGTGTCGATGCCGGCGCGGATCGCGGCCTTGATGCCGGCGGCGCCATGGGCATGGGCGGCAACGCGCAGACCCCATTGGTGCGCCTCCTCGGCAATCGCGCGCAGCTCGCCTTCTGACAATTGTTGCTGGCCCGGCTCGGTGTTGCGCGAGAAGACGCCGCCCGTCGCGCAGACCTTGATGACCTCGGCGCCATATTTGCGCTGCTCGCGGACGCGCTGGCGAAGTTCTTCGGGGCTGTCGCCGACTGCCTTGCCCTTGGCCGCGAAGGAGGGCGGCAGATAGGTTTGGTCGCAATGGCCGCCGGTTGCGCCGAGCGCGTGCGCGGCGGGCACGATGCGTGGCCCCTTGATCAGCCCTTCGTCAATCGCCTGCTTGTAGCCGACATCGGAATAGTTGTCGGAGCCGACATTGCGCACCGTCGTAAAGCCGGCGTCGAGCATGTCGCGCGCATTCTGTACGCCCTGCGCTGTCCAGAAGCTGTCGGTGAACTGCAGTCCGGTATAGCCGCCAAAGCGCGGATTGCTGTCGAGGTGCACGTGCATGTCGATCAGCCCCGGCAGGATCGTCTTGCCAGGCAGCGCGACGACCTTGGCGCCAGCAGGCGCAGTGCCGGTCGAGACGGACGTGATCCGCCCATCCGTGATGGTCACGACCGGATTCGGGACCACGCGCCCGGCGAGCACGTCGACCATGCGGTCGGCGGTGACGATGACGGTTTCGGGGGTGGCGGGAGTGGAAAGGGCCAGGGCAGCCAGCAGCAAATTGCGCATAAAACTCCGTTCGGGCTGAGCTTGTCGAAGCCCTCCCTTCCTTCTTCCTCCGAGCAAGTCAAAAAAGAAAGGGAGGGCTTCGACGGGCTCAGCCCGAACGGGTTCTTAGCCCGGCGCTAGTTCGTCGCCATCGCCCTGGCTTCGTCGAGATGCTTGGAGACGACGGTGCTGGTCTTGGACGCGAACGCCTTCAGCGAAGCATTGTCGCCCGACTGGGCATAGCCCTGGTGCAGCTTCAGCGCGGTCTCATGCGCCGGCACCTGCTGGGTCAGGTAGAGCGTGTCGAACTGCTCGCCCTTCACATTTTTCAGCGCGTCGATTTTCGACTGCATGTCGGGCGCCAGCGTGGGAGGCGACAGGGTGATATTCTCCTTCGACGCGATCGACTTCAGCTCGGCCGTCGACTTGGTGTGATCGGCCACCAGCATCGCGGCAAAGTTCTTCACTTCGGCGCTCTTGGCCTGCGTGGCGGCAAGACGGGAACTCTCGATCTCGAACAGGTCGCTGGCGGCGGCCATGGCGGCGAACTCGCTGGCGGTAGCCGGCGCCGCCGTCATCATCGTGTCGTTGGTGCCGACCTCGGTGACGGTGTTGGCGTCGACTTCGTTCGCGGTCACCGCATTGGCGTCGCTCGCCTGGCTTTCATTGCGATCGGCGGAACCGCAGGCTGCCAAGGCAAAGCTGATCGCGGCGACGGCTCCGAAAGTGACGGTCTTTTGCATTGGGGCTCTCCTCCGAAAGCGCCGAACGCGGACGGAAGGGCGGCGTTCCCACACCTAATCTGGGTTATTCGGTTGTCTTGCCGTCGAAGTGATCTTCTTCTTCATTCTTCTCGGCGATCGCCTTGGTCTTGTGGATCGTCTTGTCCTTGTGCTCGGGCGGCCCATAGATGGTGTACATCTTCAGCGGCTCCTTGCCGGTGTTGATGACATTGTGCTTGGCGCCGGCGGGCACGATCACGCCGAAATCGTCCTCGACCTTGTTCTTCTTGCCGTCGATCATAACGACGCCTTCGCCCTGCTCGAAGCGGAAGAACTGGTCGCGGTCCGGGTGCGTCTCCTCGCCGATCTCCTCGCCCGGCTTCAGCGTCATCAGCACCAGCTGCAGATGCTCGCCGGTATAGAGCACCTTGCGAAAATTGTTGTTCTTGAGCGTCTCCGCCGCAACGTCTTTCCTGAAACCCTTTTTGGCCATTCCGCCCTCCGATGTCGGTTCGGTTTGGTAACGAGGCTCACCGGACAGGGTTCCCCTTCTTCGTCATCCCAAACTTGGTTCGGGATAAGCCGTCCGGCTGCTGAGAGGCCGGAAAGCTTATCCTGAAACAAGTTCAGGATTACGGAAGAATTCAGATATGCAGCGGCCGTCCGTAGGCGGCGAGGACGCTTTCATGCATCATTTCGCTGAGCGTCGGGTGCGGAAGAACGGTTTCCATCAGCTCCGCTTCCGTCGTTTCCAGCTGCCGCGCGACGACATAGCCCTGGATCAGCTCGGTCACTTCCGCGCCCACCATGTGCGCGCCGAGCAGCTCGCCTGTGTCGGCATCGAACACAGTCTTCACGAACCCTTCGGCCTCGCCGAGCGCGATCGCCTTGCCGTTGCCGATGAACGGGAATTTGCCGACCTTGACCTTGCGGCCGAGCTCTTTGGCGCGCGCCTCGGTGTAGCCGACCGACGCCACCTGCGGCCGCGAATAGGTGCAGCCGGGGATGTTGGACACGTCCATCGGGTGGGGTTTGCCGCCGGCAATCGCCTCGACGGCGATAACGCCTTCGTGGCTCGCCTTGTGCGCAAGCCACGGGGCGCCGGTCACGTCGCCGATCGCCCAGACGCCCGGCACCTTGGTGCGGCCGTACGGATCGGTGACGATCTGCCCGCCCTTGGATTTATCGACGCCCAGCTCTTCCAGCCCGATATTCTCGGTATTCGGGACGATGCCGATGGCGACGATGGCGTGGCTATACTCCTCGGTGGTCACCTTGCCGTCCGGCGCCTTGATCTCGGCGGTAACGCCTTTCGGGCTCGCTTTCATAGCCTGCACGCCGGTCGAGGTGCGGATGTCCATGCCCTGCTTCTTTAGCGCCTTAGTCATGAAGTCGCTGATCTCGGCGTCCTCGACCGGCAGGATGCGATCGAGCATCTCGACGATCGTCACCTTGGCGCCCATGTCAGAGTAGAAGCTCGCAAACTCGACGCCGATCGCGCCGGAGCCGATCACGAGCAATTTCTCGGGCATGGCCGGCGGCACCATCGCGTGGCGATAGGTCCAGATGCGGTCGCCGTCAGCCTTGGCAAAAGGTAGCTCACGGGCGCGCGCGCCGGTGGCGACGATGATGTTCCTGGCTTCGAGCTGGACCTTGCCCTGCCCGCCCTCGACCTCCAGCTGATTCGGCGCGGCGAGGCGGCCATTGCCCTCCACCACCGTCACCTTGTTCTTCTTCATCAACCCCTTGACGCCGTTGTTGAGCTGCGCCGCGACCTTGCGCGACCGCTCCGTCACCTTGGCGAGATCGAAGCCGGGCTTTTCGACGCTGAGGCCGTAGGCGTCCGCATGAGTGATGTAGTGGTAGATTTCCGATGACCGCAGCAACGCCTTGGTCGGAATGCATCCCCAGTTGAGGCAGATGCCGCCCAGCCGCTCGCGCTCCACGATGGCGGTCTTGAGGCCAAGCTGCGCCGCCCGGATCGCGGCGACATAGCCGCCGGGGCCGGAGCCCAAGATGACGAGGTCGTATTGGTCAGCCATCTAGCCACTCCCAAGCCGCAACTCGCTGAGCTGCGGCGTATTGCTGGTCTTTCGCTCGCACGTCAGCGTCGTCGAGCAAATGAGAAACTCTGGCCGGAAGCTCAATCTTCACCTTCGGCCCGCGATCCCGCCAAGTCATCGCCGAAAGGGCAAGCCACCGTGTGGACAACGAGACCGGATCGCGACCATTCTCTTCTGCGGCAAGTAAAGCCTTGAAGTGCCGCACCCACCAATCGCTCAGGTCACGACCACTCCAGCCAGATCGGAGTGGACGCCTCACTAAGCCACCATCCCCAGCGGGCTTTCGACCAATGCCTTGAACGCCTGCATCAGGCGGGCGCCGTCGGCGCCGTCGATGGCGCGGTGGTCGAAGCTGCCGGTTGCGCTCATCACCGTCGCGACGCTGAGCGCATCGTCGACGATGTACGGCCGCTTCTCGCCGGCGCCGATCGCCATGATCATGCCCTGGGGCGGGTTGATGACCGCGTCGAACTGCTTGATGCCGAACATGCCCATGTTGGAGATGGACGCGGTGCCGCCCTGATATTCGTGCGGCTGCAGCTTGCCTTCCTTAGCGCGTGCGGCGAGCTCGTGCATCTCGGTCGAGATGGCGGCGATCCCCTTTGCGTCCGCGCCCGTGACGATCGGCGTGATCAATCCGCCGGGGATCGACACGGCGACGGCGATGTCGGCGCGGCTATACTTGATCAGCTCGTTGGGCGTGAAGCTGACGTTGCACTCCGGCACCTGGCGCAGCGAGACGGCCAGCGCCTTGATCAGCATGTCGTTGACCGAGAGCTTCACGCCCCGCCCGGTCAGCGCGCTGTTCAGCTCGGCGCGTAGCTTGAGGAGTGCGTCGAGACGGACATCGACCGTCAGATAAATATGCGGAATGGTCGACTTGGCCTCGGTCAGCCGCCGCGCGATCGTCTTGCGCATGTTGCTGAGCTTGACCGCCTCGTGCGGGATGTCGGTGGCGAAGGGCTGGACCGGAGCCGATGGAGCTGCGGGCGCAGCCGGCTGAGCCGCGGCCACCGGCGCTGTATCCGACCAAGGGGCAGGCGCGGCGCCCGGCTGAGCAGTGTCGAGGTCGGCCTTCACGATCCGCCCGCCGGGACCGGAGCCCTTGATCGTGCTGAGGTCGATCCCCTTCGCCTCAGCCAGGCGCTTCGCCAGCGGCGAGGCTTTGACCCGGTCGCCTGCCGCGGGGACCGGAGCAGCGCTCACCTTTTCTTCGGGCTGCGTCGGCGTCACGCCATAGCCCTTGGCGGCAGGATCGGGCGTCGGTGCCGGGGCGGGCGCCGGAGCGGCTTCGGCCTTGGGGGCGGGTGCTGACGAAGACGCATCTTCCCCCTCGCCCGCGATTAGCGCGATGACAGTGCCGACCTTCACGCCATCCGTGCCCTCGGGCACCAGAACCTTGGCGATCGTGCCTTCGTCGACCGCCTCGAACTCCATTGTCGCCTTGTCGGTTTCGATCTCGGCGAGGATGTCTCCGGAGCGGACAGTGTCGCCTTCCTTGACCAGCCATTTGGCGAGCGTGCCTTCCTCCATCGTCGGCGACAGGGCCGGCATCTTGAGCTCGATCGGCATGGGGGCTCCCTTAGGCTTTCCGTTACGGCTCCCCTTCGACGAAGGCATGGTGGCGGTCAAGATATTGCGCTTGGGTCGCGGTTGCCGCACCTAGCGGCAAGAACAGGGGCTCCAAGACATGCGCACATATCTCGCGGTGGTGGACGAAACGCCCGAAGCGGAAATCGCCCTGCGCTTCGCCGCGCGCCGCGCCGCCAAGACCGGCGGCACAGTCCTCGTCCTCGCACTGATCGAACCCGCCGAATTCGTCGCCTGGGGCGGCGTGCAGGCGACGATGGAGGAAGAGGCCCGGCTGCGTGCCGAAGGGCTGGTCGCGAGCGTCTCCGGAGCCTTGTTCGAGGAAGCCGGGGTTCGCCCCTCGATCATGGTGCGCCAGGGCGAGCCGGTCGACGTGGTCCGCGACGTGCTGTCGGAAAATGACGGCATCGCGGCATTGGTCTTGGGTGCCGCGGCAAGCGGGGCGCCGGGGCCGCTCGTAACCTATTTTGCCGGCGCCGATGCCGGCAAGCTTCCCTGCCCGGTGATGATTATCCCCGGCAGCCTGACGCGGGATGCGGTGGACCGGCTGAGCTAAGAATAAGTTCCGTTCGTATCGAGCGAAGTCGAGATACGTGGCTTCTCGACTGCGCTCGAAGCGAACGGAATCTAAGTGCTGCTGTCCGCAATCCGAGGCGCGAGCAGCTTGACGAACATCTCGCAGCCGGCCGCATCGCCGGCATCGAACCGACCAGGCGTCGGCGAATCGAGGTCGAGCACGCCGATCAGCTGCCCCTGGCTGACGATCGGGACGACGAGTTCGGATGCGGAGGCGGCGTCGCAGGCGATGTGGCCGGGAAAGGCATGGACGTCGGCGACCAATTGCGTCTCGCGGGTCGCGGCGGCCGTCCCGCATACGCCCTTGCCGATCGCGATCCGGATGCAGGCGGTCTTGCCCTGGAACGGCCCCAGCACCAGCTCGTCGCCGATCAGCCGGTAGAAGCCCGCCCAGTTCAGGTCGGGCAAATATTCGAACAGCAGGGCGGCGGCGTTCGCCATGTTGGCGATCGCATCCGGCTCGTCCGCGGTCAGCGCGTCGAGCGCGGCGAGCAGGTCGTTGTAAAGCTCGGTCTTGGAGCTGTTCGAAACGTCAAACTTGTACACTTAAACACCGGTTCGGCCTGAGCTTGTCGAAGGCCTCCCTTTCTGGACACCGGACCTAAGAAGAAGGGAGGGCTTCGACAAGCTCAGCCCGAACCGCATTGAGAGTTCGGCTTTACTCGATCCGCACCTTGCCCCTCGCGGCCTTCACCACGCCCCGCCCCTTCTTCTCATCCACCCGCTTGGCCTTGGCCGCCTTGCTCGGCTTGGTCGCCTTGCGCTTGACCGGCCGCAGATGCGCCTTGCCGACCAATTCGGCCAGCCGGTCCCGCGCGTCCTGCCGGTTCGCCTCCTGGGTGCGGTGGCCACGGGCAGTGACGATGATCTCGCCATCATTGGTCCAGCGGCTGCCCGCCAGCGACTTCAGCCTCGCATAGACTTCCGGGTGCAGGCCAAGGGCGAATACGTCGAGGCGCAGCTGCACCGCCGTTGCCACCTTGTTGACGTTCTGCCCTCCGGGGCCGGTCGCGGCGAGGAACTTCTCCTCCAGCGCTTCTTCCGGCAGGGGCGGCCATTCAGCCTTCGGCATTGGTCCAGCGCCCGAAGCGATCAGGAAGCGGCGCGGTGACGTCGATCGCGGGCTTGTTATGCCGCGGCACCACGATGCGGCTCGCATGGAGCAGCATCGCGACGCGTCCGTCGCCATAGGTCGGGTCGCCGACGATCGGCATGCCGAGGCCACTCGCTGCGTGGACGCGCAGCTGATGGGTGCGCCCGGTCTTCGGCTCGAAGCGGACGAGCGCCCGGCCGTCTCTGACGTCGAGCTTGGTCCAGTGCGTGACCGCCGGCTTGCCCTTCTTGGCCGGGATCATTCGCCAGCCGCCAGAAGCGCTGCTGATCTTCGACAAAGCGAGCTCGATCACGCCATCATCCGCTGCCGGCACGCCCTCGATCACGGCGAGATAGGTCTTCTGCACCGCGCCCTCTCCGAAGGCCGCGGAGAAGCGGCGATGCGCGCCATGGTTACGGGCGAGGAGGAGGCAGCCGCTGGTGTCGCGGTCGAGCCGGTGCACGATGCCAGGCGGCCGGGCAAAGCCGAACCGGAGATCGTCCACCAGGTCGGCCAGGGCGGTGGTGCCGTCCTTCGGCCGGTCGACGGGCAGCCCGGCGGGCTTGTCGATGACAAGCGCTTCGGCGTCTTCGAACAGGATGGCGATGTCGGACACGGGCTCGCTCTAGGCGCTCCATCCCCAACCGTCATCCCGAACTTGTTTCGGGATAAGGCATCCACGCGCGTGATGGTCCAGGTGAGCCCTCGAACATCACGCTGCTCTACCCTTGTGCCGAAACAAGTTCGGCATGACGACTCTGCGCCTTACCCGAACAACTTCGCCGCCGTCCGCGCCACCCGCGCGCCCAGATAGCGGGCCCCGGCCAGGTCGATCTCGCCCGGCTGGCGCTGACCGCTGCTGCCGGCGACGGTGGTCGCACCATAGGGCGCGCCGCCGACAACCTCCTCGCCGTTCATCTGACCCTGAAAGCCATAGTCCAAACCGACGATGGTCAGGCCGAAATGAAGCAGGTTGGTGATGATGGAGAAGAGCGTCGTCTCCTGTCCGCCATGCTGACTTCCCGTCGAGGTAAAGGCGGCGCCGACCTTGCCGTTCATCTTGCCTGAGGCCCACAGCCCGCCAGCCCGATCGAAAAAAGCCGCCATCTGGCTCGACATGCGTCCGAAGCGGGTGCCGGTGCCGACCACGACTGCATCATAGTCCGCCAGCGACTCGACACTTTCGATTTCCGGATGCACCGGCGTCTGGAAGTGCGCCTTGGCGGCGACTTCGGGCGACACCGTCTCCGGCACGTGACGGATCGCGACCTCGGCGCCCGCATCGCGCGCGCCCTCGGCGATCGCCTCGGCCATGGTTCCGATATGGCCGTACGAAGAATAATAGAGGACCAGTACCTTGGGCATTTGCTTGCTCCTTATTCGCTATCCACCATCACCAGTTCGGCGTCTTCCCGAGCGGTAATGCGCAGGGTGCTCCCGCCGGTGGTCGCGCCGCCATCGCGGGCATTCAGTTCGACGCCGTCGATATCCACCCGGCCGGTCGCAGGGACCAGATAGGCGTGCCGCCCCTCGCCCAGCGCATAGTCGAGGCTCTCGCCCGCCTTGAGCGTGGCGCCGAGCACCCGAGCATCGGCGCGGATGGGCAGAGCGCCGGCTTCGATCTCGTCGGCGAAACCGCTCGCCAGGGTCACGAACCGCCCAGAGCGGTCGCCCTTGGGGAAGGGTTTAGCGCCCCAGCTGGGCTGCCCGCCAAGCCGCTTGGGCTCGATCCAGATCTGGAAGATCCGGGTCGTCTCCGCCTCCAGATTATATTCGGCGTGGCGGACGCCGGTGCCGGCGCTCATCACCTGGACGTCGCCCGCCTCGGTGCGGCCGGTATTGCCCATCGAATCCTGGTGCGTGATCGCACCGGAGCGGACATAGGTGATGATCTCCATGTCGCGGTGCGGATGCGGTGGAAAGCCGCTATTGGCGGCGATTTCGTCGTCGTTCCACACCCGCAGGCTGCCCCAGCCCATCCGCTTGGGATCATGATAGCTGGCGAAGGAAAAATGATGCCGGGCGTTGAGCCAGCCATGATCGGCATGCCCGAGGCTTTCGAATGAACGTTTGTCGACCATCTTCGGTCTCCTTGGAAGGACTTGCTTGCCGCCTAGATAGCGCGCAGGATCAGCACGAAAATAGAAACGTCGGAAACTCATCGTTTCAGCTATGCGACTACCTGACTTCGAAGCCTGGGCCATTTTCGCGACCGTGGTCGAGCAGCGCTCCTTCAGTGGGGCCGCCCGTTCGCTCGGCCTGTCCAAGGCGACCGTGTCCAAGGCGATCACCCGACTCGAGGCGCATCTTGGCGCCACGCTCTTTCACCGCACGTCACGAACCTTGTCGCTCACCGAAACAGGACGCGCGCTCGCGCCCCGCGCCCACCGCATCCTGACCGAAGCCGTCTGCGCGGAAGAGGAGGCGAGCGATGCCGCTAGCGCGCCAAAGGGGCTAGTAAAGCTTGCGGCGCCGATGACCTTCGGCCTGCAGCGCGTGGCGCCCGCCATCGCCGAGTTTCTCGCTCTTTACCCGGACATCCAGGTGGATCTGTGTCTCGACGACAAACGCATCGACCTTGTCGAACAAGGCATCGATGTGGCGCTGCGCATTGCCCAGCTGCCGGACAGTTCGCTGCGCGCCCGGCGGCTCTGCCCGATCTCGATGCATGTGGTGGCGAGCAGCGCCTATCTGGAGCAACACGGTCGGCCCAGACACCCGGCCGAACTCGCGGAACATCGCTGCATCTGGTACGCCAATAACGAGACCTGGCGCTTCCAAGGGCCCGGCGGCGAGGAAGTCGCCGTGCGCCCGAGCGGTCCGCTCCGTTCCAGCAGCGGCGAAGCGATGCTGCCGGCGCTCCGGGCGGGGCTCGGCATCTCCGCGCTGCCCGACTTCATCGTCGATCCCGACCTGCAGGAAGGCACGCTGGAAGCGGTGCTCGCTGAATGGCAAGCGCCGCCGATCGCACTCCACCTGGTTACTCCGCCCAATCCGCTCCGCCCGGCGCGCGTCGAAGCGTTGATCGGGTTCCTTGTCGCCCGATTCTCGGTCAGAGGCTGATCGCATGACCGTCCCCGAAGCGATTCCAGCCGCGACCCTGATCCTGTTCCGCGAGCGCGAAGGCGGCCCGCCCCAGCTGCTTATCACGCAACGGGCGGCGGGCATGGCCTTCGCGGGCGGCGCGCTCGTCTTTCCCGGCGGCCGCATCGACCCGGAAGACCGGGTGCGCGCTGCCCAGCATCCTCACCTTCCACTCGACGATGCCGCCGCCCGCATCGCGGCGATTCGCGAAACGGTCGAGGAAGTGGGCTTCGACTTCGGCCTTTCGGTGCACGACCTCACCCCTTTCGCGCGCTGGCTGCCCAAGCATCGCCAAGCCCGCAACTTCGACACGCTCTTTTATCTTGCCCGCGTGCCCGCCGATGCGCCGGAGCCGGAGGCGGATGGGGGCGAGACGGTGCGCGCCTTCTGGGCGACGGCGGCGGACGTCCTCGCCATGTGCGATCGCGGCGAGGCAGAGATCATCTTTCCTACTCGCCGCAATCTTGAGCGGCTGGCGCTGTTCGGCAGCTTCGATGAAGCGGTGGAGCATGCATTGGCGCATCCGATCGTGCCGATAACGCCCTATCCGGAGGAGCGCGGGGACGGACCCTGGCTCTGCATTCCCGAAGGTCTCGGCTATCCGGTGACGGCGGAGAAATGGACGAGCGTGACTCGGGGGTGATCTGCTTCTCTGAGCTCCGGCGAAGGCCGGAGCGCTGCGACACAAGGCTCCGGCCTTCGCCGGAGCACACAGAATGAAGATGCGCGTAGCAAGGAAGCTCTGGCGCCTGACGATCATTGCTTTCGTCCTGGTCGCTCTGATCTGCGCCTGGCTCGTCTGGACGCGGGGCCGGCCGCAGGACTCGCCGTTCACCCCGCTTGACCTCACTCAGCCAGTCGGCATGTTCACTGGCCGCAAGCTGGCCAGCCTTGGTGACAGCACGGCCGAGTGCCACACGCTGCTGTTCAGGGCCGGCATTCGTTACGAGGCGCTGCCGCCCGCAGGCTCCGACCAGTGCGCCTATGACAATGCCGTTCGGTTCCGCCCGGGCGGCGCGCTACGCATCTCCTATCCCGGCCGACTCGACCTTGCCTGTCCTGTCGCGGCAGCGCTGGCCGTGTGGGAAGGACAGGTGGTGCAGCCGGCGGCGGAGCGGCACCTTCACTCCCGCGTCACCCGCGTTGACCATTTCGGCAGCTATAGCTGCCGGCGTATGTATGGCCGCTCGACGGGTGACTGGAGCGAGCATGCCCGGGCGAACGCAATCGACGTCGCCGGCTTCCGCTTGACCGACGGACGCAGGGTGAGCGTCGTCGGCGACTGGAACGACGGATCGCCCGCCGAGCAGGCCTTTCTGCGCGAGGTGCGCGACGGCGCCTGCAAGCTTTTCGCCACCGTGCTCAGCCCCGATTACAACGCCGCGCACCGCGACCACCTCCACCTCGACCAGGCGGCACGCGGCGAAATGGGCTGGCGCGCCTGCCGCTAGGCTAGAAGCCGATATCGTCCAGGCTCAGCAGGGTCGCATTGCCGCCCGAGCTGGTCGTGTCCGTGCTGGTCACACGCTCGGCGCAGAAGCGCGGCAGGTAGTGCGGTCCGCCGGCCTTGGGTCCCGTGCCGCTGAACCCCTCGCCACCGAACGGCTGCGACCCGACGATCGCTCCGATCATCGACCGGTTGACGTAAAGATTGCCGACCCGCGCCAGCGCCTCCACGGTCTCGGCCGAGCGCGCGATGCGGCTGTGCAGGCCCATGGTGAGGCCGAAGCCCTTCGCGTTCACCTGCTCGATCGTCCGCTCGAGCTCGCCCGCCTTCCAGGTCGCGACGTGCAGCAACGGCCCGAACCATTCGCGGTCGAGATCGTCCATGCTCCGCAGGCGAATGGCGGTCGGCGGCACGAAATTGCCCTGCGAAGGCACATCGACGGTGTGGATCCAGTTGTTCCGCGTCTTCTCACGGTGACCCATCAGATGTTCATAGGCGGTGCCGTCGATCACCGGCCCGACATCGGTCGCCGGATCCGCGGGGTCGCCGACGATCAGCGTGTCCATCGCGCCGCTCAGCATTTCCAGAGTCGGCTCGGCGATCTCCTCCTGCAGCAGCAACAGCCGCAGCGCCGAACAACGCTGCCCCGCCGAGCGGAAGGAGGAGGTGACGACATCGGCCACGACCTGCTCGGCCAGCGCGGTTGAGTCGACGATCATCGCGTTGACGCCGCCGGTCTCCGCGATCAGCGGCACCAGCGGACGTTTCTCATCCTCCAGCAGCGCGCGGGCGATCTTGCGCGCCGTATTGGTCGAGCCGGTGAAGGCGACGCCCGCAATGCGCGGATCGGCAACGATGGCGGCACCGATCTCCGGGCCGCCAGGCGCCAGGATCAGCACATCGGCGGGAATGCCTGCCTGGCGCGCGAGCTCGACCGCGCGCGTGGCGATGCGGGGCGTCTGCGGCGCCGGCTTTGCCACAACCGCATTGCCGGCGACGAGCGCGGCAGCCGTCTGGCCGAGGAAAATGGCGAGCGGGAAATTCCATGGCGCAATCGTCGCCCAGACGCCGCGCCCCTCGTGGCGCAGTACATTGCGCTCGCCGGTCGGTCCGGGGAGTTCCACCGGCACCAGCTTCTCGCGCGCCTGGGCGGCGTAGTAGCGGCAGAAATCGACCGCCTCCCGCACTTCGGCGAGCGCATCGGGGATGGTCTTGCGCGCCTCGTGCACGCAGATCGCCATCAGCTCCGTGCGGTGCGTCTCGAGCAGGTCGGCCAGCCGGTCGAGGCAGGCGGCGCGCTCGTGCACGGGGCGTGCGGACCAGGCGGGGAAGGCTGCTTGAGCTTTCGCCACCATCTCATCCGGTGTGCTCCGGCGAAGGCCGGAGCCCTGTTTCGCAACGCTCCGGCCTTCGCCGGAGCACTGAGAAATCTCCCTCGCAACCCCCTCCAACACGTCCCGATCCTGCAGGTCCATACCTTCGCTGTTCGGCCGCTCGGGCGCGAACAGGTCGCGGGGGAGCGGGATGCTCGGGTGGCGTGCGCCGCCGACCTTGGCGATCTTCTCGACCGGGTCGGCGAGCAGTTCCCCGTCAGTCAGCCGCTCATCGGCGAGCTGGTGGACGAAACTAGAGTTCGCGCCATTCTCGAGCAGGCGTCGCACCAGATAGGCGAGCAGGTCGCGGTGGCCGCCGACCGGTGCGTAGATGCGGCACTTGTAGCCTTCTTCCCGCACCAGCCGCTCGTAGAGCCCCTCGCCCATGCCATGCAGCCGCTGGAACTCGAAGTCGCGCGACGTGCCGGCCCAGGCGACGAGGGTGGCGACGGTCAGCGCATTATGGCTCGCAAAGGCGGGCGCGATGCCCTTCGCATCGAGCATGTCGCGCGCGCAGGCGAGATAGGAGACATCGGTCGCCGCCTTGCGGGTGAACAGCGGATAGTCACTCAGGCCCGCTTCCTGGGTCCGCTTGATCTCGCTGTCCCAATAAGCGCCCTTGACCAAGCGAACGTTCATCCGCCGCCCGGTCTCCTGCCCCAGCCCATCGGCCCAGCCGATGACCGCACGGCAGCGCTTCCCATAGGCCTGGACCGCCATGCCATAGCCGTCCCAGCCCTTCAGCCGCGGCAGCCGCGCGACGGCGGAGATGATGTCCAGGCTCATCTCCAGCCGCTCCGACTCCTCTGCATCAACGGTGAGCGCGATGCCCTTGTCGGCCGCGCGGACGCACAATGCCTCCAGCATTTCGGTAAGCGCCGGCACGCAGCGATCCCATTGCGGCACTTCGTAGCGCGGGTGGAGGGCGGAGAGCTTGACGGAAATGGAATGCCCTGCAGCCGGGTCCGATCCGACCGCGTCGATCGCACCCATATAGGCGTCGAAATAGCGTTGCCCGTCCGGGAAGGTTCTTGCCGCCTCGCCGAGCATGTCGAAGCTGGCGGTAAAGCCGCGATTCTCCGGCCGCTGCATGCGCCGCATCGCTTCGTCGATGGTGCGGCCCATCACGAAGACCTCGCCCATCATCCGCATCGCCGCGCCGACCGCCTGGCGGACGAACGGCTCGCCGGCGCGGCTGATCAGCCGCCGCAGCACCCCGCCCTGCCCCCCTTCGCTGACCAGCGCCTTGCCGACGATCAGCCCCCAAGTCGCGGTGTTGACCAGCTTGGACGAGGATTGCCCGGCATGCGCCTTCCAGTCGGCATCGCCGAACTTGTCGGCGATCAGCTGGTCGGCGGTCTCCGGATCGGGCACGCGCAGGAACGCCTCGGCCAGTGACAGCAAAGCCACGCCTTCCGACGAGTTCAGCCGGTATTGCTGAAGGAACTGGTTGACCCAGCCGCTCGACTGCGCCGCCCGCAGATCGGCAAGCAGACCGTTCGCGACCTGCTCCGCCGCTTCCCGCTCCGCCGGCGTCAGCCGCGCGCGCTCCAGCAACGGCTTGAGCACCTCGGGCTCGGGCGCCCTGTGAAGGCTCTTCAGCTGCGGTGCAAAAGATGACGTTGCGGAATCCATCGGTCCTGGCCTCGCCCTTGTCGGGCGCTGAGTTTCGGGAGATGACGCGCCTCTAGCGCCATCAAGGGGAAAGAAGAAAGCCCATGCCCACGGTCAGCGTCGAGGAACTGAAAGCCAAGGTCGGCCAGCCTATCGGAACCTCGGAATGGGTGACGGTCAGCCAGGAAATGATCGACAAATTCGCGGATGCGACCGGCGACCATCAGTTCATCCATGTCGATCCGGAGCGGGCCAAACAGACGCCGTTCGGCACCACCATCGCCCACGGGTTCCTGTCGCTGTCGCTGATGCCGCTGCTGACGTCAAAGGCCGATTTGCCGCGCCTCGACGGCATCAAGATGGGCGTGAATTATGGCGGCAACAAAACCCGCTTTCTCGCACCCGTCCGCTCGGGCAAGCGCGTCCGCGGCCATTTCAAGCTGCTCCAACTGGACGAAAAGCGCCCCGGCCAATGGCAGCAGACAGTCGAATATACGCTCGAGATCGAAGGCGAGGACAAGCCGGCGCTGATGGCCGAATGGGTCAGCCAATTCTTCGTCTAAGTGACTGTCCCTGAACGGGACATCTCTCAAAAGCGGCGAATTCGTCCAAGCGGCGATGTCCGAATTCTTGTATGAAGAATCCGCGACCGGCAGAGTCGGCGCGGGTACAAGGGGTGATATGATGAAGACCAGCATGCTTGCGTTGCTTGCAGCGTCCGCTCTCGCCATGCCGGCTCAGGCTGCGGTGATTGGCGACTTCCGGCTTGATGGCAGCGCGGCGAACCAGGCAGGCGGCCCGCTGACGCTGACCACCGATGGCAGCCTCGGCGCCACCGGCATCACGTTCGACGCCAATGAAGGAACGCTGATCAGCGGCTTCAGCGGCCAAAGCGACTATTCGCTCGAACTGCGCTTCAGCTTGGACTCCCTTTCCGGCTATCGCAAAATCGCGAACATCCCGGGCGTGGGCAGCGACACTGGTCTCTACAATCTGAACAGCGCGCTGAACTTCTATCCGATCGGCTCGTCGGGACCGGTCTTCACGGCCGGCCAGCTCGCGACCGTGGTGGTGACCCGCAACGCCGCCGGCGATTTCACCGGATATGTGAACGGTACCGCTGTGCTGTCGTTCAACAATGCCGGTGCGACGACCTTGCCGAACGCGCTGTGGCTGCTGCGCGATGACACTGCCACCGGCGGGGGCGAGTCGTCGAGCGGCTTCGTCGACTATATTCGCGTGTACGACACGGCGCTTACCGCTCAACAGGTGGCGGGCCTCACGCCTCCGGGACCCGTCAACGCGGTGCCCGAACCGGCGACCTGGGCGATGATGATCGGCGGCTTCGCGCTTGCCGGCTCAGCCGCACGCCGCCGGCGTCCGGCTTCCGCAATCGCCTGATCCAACGACTTCGACAGGGGGAAAGGGGAGCGTTCGCGCTCCCCTTTTTATCGGACCGCTCGTTTGCGGAGCCACATGCTGCCGGCGTCCTTGACCGCAGCTTGCGGAAACGCACCAACCGCTTCGTCGATCAGCTCCGGATGGCGGCGCACCACATAGTGGCCGGGGAAGACAATCTCGAACGCGCCGAATAGCCAGCCGACCAGCGCGTTCTGCTCAGACCAGTGGCGGTCGCGCCAATCCGACGGATAATCGAACGGCAAAAAAATGTCGTGAACATGGACGATCACGCCCGGCTGCAGGCGCGGGAAGATGCGGTTGAACTCGATGTCCACGTCCATCCCCGGCAGCATGATGTGGCTGCTGTCGATGAAGAGGATGTCGTTGGCCTCCAGCTGCGCACAGGTCTCGACATCGTCGTCCGTCAAAACCCGGCGCACGAACTCGACCGGCAGATGTTCGATCGACCGGCGAGGCGCGGGATCGATGCAAGTAATGCGCGTCGAGGGCGCCGCCGCGCGTGCCATAAACCGGGTCGTGTCGCCCGATCCGATCTCGACGATCCGCTTGGGCTGGAACTTGCGCACGGCCGTGTACAGCGCAGCGCAGTCGAGCGGCGGGAACATCCGGCCATTCCAGTCTGGGTCGTCGGCGGATGACCCAAGCTGCTGATAGTTGGGGATGTCACGGTTCATCTCGGCGAGGAATTCGCGAAACGGCGCCGCCTCACAAAGCTGCTCGACCGCTTCATAGGGTCGTTCGACCGGGCGGATGCTGTCGACATAATCATACTGGACGAAGAAACCGCCGCCCCGATCGAAAAGATGCCGCAACGCGGCCCGGATCGCGCTCAGCTTCTTGCGGACGGCCGTTTCCATGCGCACCCCGTCATGACTTGGTGCCCCCGCCATAATGAAGGGGAAGGGCGGCGACCAGTCCGCTCGCGCGCATTCACCCTTTCCGTAGCGTGCTTGGCTCGGCTCTCCGGCTGCCGTAGAGCAGCGCGCAAATCACAGCAGAGGTGAGCATCATGCGCGACGCCGTCATCGTTTCCACTGCCCGCACGCCTATCGGCCGCGCCTATCGCGGCGCCTTCAACAATCTGCCGAGCCAGAGCCTTTCCGCCCATGCGATCCGCGCCGCCGTCGAGCGCGCGAAGATCGACCCGGCCGAAGTGCAGGACGTGGTGTGGGGCGCCGCGCTTCAGCAGGGTCACCAGGCCGGCAACATCGCCCGCCAGGCCCTGCTCCGCGCCGGGCTGCCGACGAGTGTCAGCGGCATGTCGCTGGATCGCCAGTGCGCCTCCGGCCTGATGGCGATCGCCACCGCGGCGAAGGAGATCGTCGTCGACAATATGGATGTCGCGATCGGCGGCGGCGTCGAGAGCATTTCGCTCGTGCAGACTCCGCAGATGCGCGTCGCCCCCGACCCAGAGCTGATCGCGATGCATCAGGACATCTACATGCCGATGCTCCAGACCGCCGAGGTCGTGGCGAAGCGCTACAATGTCAGCCGCGACGCGCAGGACGAGTATGCGCTCCAGTCGCAGCAGCGCACCGCCGCCGCTCAGGCCGCCGGCAAGTTCGACGACGAGATCATCGCCGTGACCGCGAACATGGGCGTGCAGAACAAGGAGACCAAGGAAGTCTCTTATAAGGAAGTGACCCTCACCAAGGATGAGGGCAACCGGCCCGAGACCACGCTCGAGGGGCTGAAGTCGCTGGTGCCGGTGCTCGGCCCCGACCTCAACATCACCGCCGGCAACGCGTCGCAGCTGTCCGACGGCGCCTCGGCGTCCGTGCTGATGGAAGCGAAGCTTGCCGAGCAGCGCGGGCTGCAGCCACTCGGCCGCTATGTCGGTATGGCGGTCGCCGGCACCGAGCCCGACGAAATGGGTATCGGACCCGTCTTCGCCATTCCCAAGCTGCTCAGCCGCCACGGCCTCAAGATGGACGATATCGGCCTGTGGGAGCTAAATGAGGCTTTCGCCGTGCAGGTCCTTTATTGCCGCGACAAGCTTGGCATCCCCAACGAGCTGCTGAACGTCAATGGCGGCGCGATCTCGATCGGCCATCCCTACGGCATGTCGGGCGCCCGCATGACCGGGCACGCCCTGATCGAAGGCAAGCGCCGCGGCGCGAAATATGTCGTCGTCACCATGTGCGTCGGCGGCGGCATGGGCGCGGCGGGACTGTTCGAAGTCTTCTAAGCCCGTGCCAAAACGGGAATGTCCGTTTTTGCCTGATTGGGAAAGAGCGGTGTCCTGATACCTTATTCAGGCGCGGCTGGGTGAGTCGCGCCTGAACGGGGGTTGCTAATGAAGAGGTTTCTCGCCGCGACCGCGGCACTGGGCGTCCTTGCGGCGCCGGCATCCGCCAATCTGCTGACCAATGGCAGCTTCGAAACGCCACAGATTACCGGGGCCCCGTGGTTTATCCGCAGCTTCGCCAGCACTCCAGGCTGGACGCAATTCGCCGATGGCGTGGACCTGATCCACAACAACTACACGCAAGGCCCGGCGGTTCTCGTCGACGCGTCCGACGGTGTGCAGTTCCTGGACATGAACCAGGCGGGCGCGATCGGCGGCCTGTTCCAGGTGGTCGGCGTTACTGCCGGCCAAATGTATAACCTTTCGCTCGACACCACGGCTTGGGCGACAAACTCCCGAGGCGGCACGATCGGCTATGACCTGTTCGATCCGAACAGCAATGTGGTGCTGGCGACCGACAGCTTCACCGATCCGACCGGTGGCACCTGGGTGCGCCGCACGCTCAGCGCGACGGCGGCCTCCAACCAGATCGGCGTTCGCATCTACGGCATCGCCGCGGCGCAGGCCGGCATGGGCCTCGACAATGTCGTGCTGACCGCTGCCGTGCCCGAACCCGCAAGCTGGGCGCTGATGATCCTCGGCTTCGGTTTCGCCGGCGGCAGCCTGCGCATCCGGCGGCCGGGCGTCGTCTTCAGCTGATCGGAACATGGTTGCACCCTCGGCGGTTTGTTCGCGCGAACCGCCGAGGAGCAACGACATGGCCAGTGAAGCCGAAATCACCGCGAAATTCTGGAAGTCGCTCAAGTCCGACATGACCGTCATGCTGGGCGTGGAGGGCGTCAACCATGACAAGACTCAGCCAATGACTGCGCAGCTGCAGGACGGCTCGCACTATATCTGGTTTTTCACAACCAAAGATAACGGCTTGGTCGAGGCGATGCGCCAGAACGATCGCGCGGTCGCGACCTTTGCATCCAAGGGCCACGACCTGTTCGCGACCATCGACGGGCGGCTGGAGCTCGACAATGACCGCGAGACCATCGACCGGCTCTGGAACCCCTTTGCCGCGGCTTGGTATGAAGGCGGCAAGGACGATCCCAATCTCCAGCTGATCCGGCTTGATCCGGTCTCGGCGCAGATCTGGCTGAACGAGAACAGCATGTTCGCCGGCATCAAGTCGCTACTGGGGAAGGATCCCAAGAAGGACTATCAGGACAAGGTCGCCGAGGTCGCGCTCTAACGCTTTAGCCGATCTCGACACCGCGTTCGCTCAGCACCGGCGCCAGCTGGCGATAGAGCTTGCCGTACCGGTAGAAGGGTACGCGGGGCCAGAGATGATGCACCAGGTGCAGGCTGTGGCCCATGGATACCAGAGCCAGAAGGCGGCCATTGCGGATGGTCGCCGTCCTGTAGCGATCTCCGCTCGTGAATGGCCGGTGCGGCAGCCAGCTGAGGAAAATGCCCATCAGCAGCCGGCCCATTGTCGCGGGCACCACGTATAGCGCGAAAACCGCGGCGCCTTGGCCGGCGAAGATGAGGCTCCAGACGCCCAAGCACGTCAGCGTGTGCGCAATCTGGTGCTGCCGCCACTCGGCTGCACTCATGACTTTCCAGCCGTCGAGATAGCCAAGGTTCGGGACTTTTTTGCCATAGATCAGGCCCCAAATGGGCACGGGGATCAGGTTGGTGCCCACCGAGAGGGCAGCTAGGGCGAAAAGCCGCGGCAGCGATCCCTGAACGAAAGCATCTGGATCCTCGGGGGCGTTGGTGTGGGTATGGTGGGCGAGGTGGGTGCGCAGCAGCAGCGGCCAGCTCATGCCGGTCGAGAGCGCGGACCACCAGCCGATCAGCCGGTTCACCGGATCGAAGCGGCGCGACCGGACGATGTTGCGGTGAATGGCTTCATGAGCGGGCGTGTAAGAGAGATAGGCACAAAGACCGAGCGGCAGCGTCAGCCACCAGGGCGACAGGTTGCCGGCAATCCCAAGGGCGAGCAGGCCAGCCTGAACGAGCAACAGCAATGCCGCGAAGGTGAGCGTCGGCCACGCAACCCTGGGCGACAGGGCCCGTGCCGCTTCACTTTCGACGGCATTCGACAGCATGCGGTCCCCGCGCCCCCTTTTTGGAGAGAGTTAGGCGCTGCTGGTTAACAAAGCCTTTCGTCCGGTCCGTTCCGGACGAAAAGGCAGGCATATTCAAGAAGCTTGCTCGACAATGGATTAAAGCTTGGCAAGAGCCGGAACATGATCCGGCTCCTGATCTTCGGCCCCGGCTATACCGGGTCGCGTATCGCCGATGCAGTCGAGGACCGGCATGGGTCCGTGATACGGATCGGTCGGTCTAGGTTAGACGCAGCAGACGCCGAGATCGCCACCGCGACACATATAGTGTCGAGCGTCCCGCCCGATGGCGGAAGCGATCCGGTGCTGCTTCGCTACGCCTCCGCTTTGGCGAACACCGGCAAGTGGCTAGGCTATCTTTCCTCAACCGGCGTCTATGGCGACACGGGCGGGGCCTGGGTGGATGAAAGCGCGCCCGTCGGCGGCGGCAGGCGCGGTGCGCGCGCCGAAACCGACCGGGCCTGGCTGGCGCTCGGCGCGCGTGTGTTCCGCCTGCCCGGCATCTATGGCCCCGGCCGATCCCCGCTCGATCGCATCGCGGATGGCAGGGCCTATCGGGTGGACGCGCCAGGGCAGATGTTCAGCCGCATCCATGTCGAGGACATTGTGAGCGGCGTCCTGGCGGCCTTCGATGCTCCGCCGGGCGCGTACAACCTTGCCGATGACCTCCCCGCGCCGCAGGATGAAGTGATTGCCTATGCAGCCGCGCTGGCCGGCGCGCCGCTGCCGCCTCTGCTGCGACCGGATCAGCTGTCCGCCCCCGCCCGGGCCTTCTACGATGAGAGCCGCCGCGTCGCCAACGGCAAGGCCAAGCGCGTGCTCGGCTGGCAACCGCGCTTCCCCACCTACCGCGAAGGGCTTCGCGCCCTGAGCGCCAGCACAAGCCCGGCAAGCGTCAGCGCACCGCCCAGCGCGGCCGTGACCGACCAGCGATAGCCTTCGAACACTGTAGACAGAGCCATGGCGATGATCGGCACCAGCACGCTCGAATAAGCGGCACGGGCAGCACCGATTTCTCGGATGATCCGGTAGTATAGCAGGAAGGCGAAGGCAGACGCCGCCAGGCCGAGATAGATCAGGCCGGCGATATAGCCGATCCTGGTGTCGAAGGTCGGCGGGCCGGCCATGATCCACGCAAGCCCGCCGTTGATGAGGGCGCCGATAGCCATGCTCCATGCCAGCAGCGTCGGGATCGGGATGCTCCGCGCCCGCTCCAGTGCCTGAACCACGTTCGCGATCGAAGCGCACAGCACGGCGACGAGCGTCAGGCCAATGCCCGCGAACACAGCCCGATTGTCGGCGCCGTCCAGTTTCACTTCATGCGCGAAAAGCAGGCCGATGCCGAACATCGCCACCAGCGAGCCGATCAGGAACGGGCGGGAAAGGCCTTGCCCCAAGAAGATGCGGGCAAGGATCGCGTTCGGCACCAGCAGCAGCGCGAAAATCACTGCCACGAGGCCAGAGGTGATATAGGCCTCAGCGCGATAGACCAGGTTGAAGTTCAGCACGAACTGCGGGATGCCGACCAGCAGCAACACGCCCCAGCTGGAACGCGGTACCGCAAGGCTGGCGCCGGTCGCCAGCGCATAGGTGAACATTCCGGCGCTGGCGATCAGGAAGCGGTAGGTGACCGACCATCCCGCGGGCACCACCCCGAGCTGGTCCCGGATCACCAGCCAGGTCGAGCCCCATATCAGCGTGACAAGGATGAACGGGACGAGGACATGCGCTCGCACCCGGGGTGGCAGCGGCGGCTCGGTCACAGTCCGGCGATCGCGTCTGCCAGCGGCCGGATCGCAGCTTCGTCCTGGTCCCAGCTGACGACCAGCCGCGCCTCGCCTGGCCCCCAATCATAAAAGTCGAAGCCGAGTGAGCGCAGCTTCGCCGCCTCTTCCGGCGTCACGCGGAGAAAGACTTCGTTCGCTTCGACGGGATAGACGAGCCGGTCTCCGGCGGCCTGCGCGAGGAGCGCCGCGCCGCGGTTGGCGGCCCGGGCGTTGTCCAGCCACTGGCTGCCTTCGAGCATCGCGAGCAACTGCGCGGCAAGGTAACGGCCCTTGGAGAGAAGATGCCCCGCGCGCTTGCGCCGGTAGAGCGTGGCTGCCGCCAAATCGGTTCTGAAGAACACCAGCGCTTCCGCCGACAAACCGCCATTTTTTACGAAGCCGAAGCTCAGCGCATCGACGCCCGCGCGCCAGGTCAGGTCGGCGGGACTGCAGCCGAGATGCGCGACCGCATTGGCGAAACGGGCTCCATCCATGTGAAAGCCGAGGCTGCGGCGCCTGGCGACATCGCCGAGCGCCCCAACTTCCTCCGGTGTATAGACAAGACCGTATTCGGTAGCGTTGGTGATCGATAGCGCCCGCGGCTGAACCTGGTGGACATCGTCGCGGATTGCGCCTGCGACCTGCTCCACCGCCTCCGGCGTCAGCTTGGCGCCCGGTCCGTCGGCGGTCAGCAGCTTCGCGCCATGGGTGAAGAACTCGGGCGCGCCGCACTCATCCACATTGATGTGCGCCTCGCGATGGCAAATCACGCCGCCATGCGGCGGGCACAAGGCGGCGAGCGCCAGGCTGTTGGCTGCCGTTCCCGTCGCGATCCAAAGCGCGCGCACCTCGGTCTCGAACAGACCGGAGAAAGCGGCGTCCAAGCGCGCCGAAAAACCGTCGCCGTCATAGGCGGTATCCAGGCAGTTGGCGGCACTCAGCGCCGTCAGCACCGCGGGATGCGCGGCGGCCGCGTTGTCGGAGAAGAAGCGCATGCCGCGCCTTGGCCATCTTGCCCCTCCCGGTCAACGTTCGGCGCAGGCAAACTGCCGATGCTGCAGTGCGGCGAAACGCTCCAAAAAAAAGTTAACCAGAAGTGAACCGGAATGCTCGGGCCGTGTTCTAGCGCCTGAGCGCATACCCCTAAGAGGGCGTGGGCTTCGGTTGAAGAGCGGGGGTCGCAACCGCACAGGGAGCCTGGTTATGAAAAAATGGGTATTGGCCGCAGCAGCGGCAGTTGGTCTGGCAGGTTCGGCGAATGCTGCAGTGATCACGCTGCAAAGCATCACCAACAATGGTCTGAACGATAACACCTTCCGCTATCAGGGCACGCTTGGCCCGGATGAAGGTCTCCGTAGCGGCGACCGGCTCGTGATCTACGATTTCAACGGCTATATCGCCAACTCGATCTTCTCGCCGTCGCCAAACGTCGTTGCAACGACTGAACTGACGTCGAGCGATCCGGTGACCCCGGGTTTCACCGATGATCCCAATGTCGTGAACCTGGTCTTCACCTATGTCGGCCCGGACTTCCGCAACGAGAATGGCCCGTTCGCGCCGCTCGACTTCAACGGCCTGGGCGCGCGCTCGACCTTCCGCTTCGTCGTTGCCGATGCGTTCTTCACGCAGACGACCAAGAACAATCCGAACGGGCTGCCGGGCGGCTCCAACACGCCGGTGTTCACGCTCGGCAACGTGTCGGTCCCGAACGCCATTCCGGAACCGGCGACCTGGGCGATGATGCTGGGCGGCTTCGGCCTGCTCGGCGCGGCGACCCGTCGCCGGGCCCGCGTTGCACAGGTCACTGCCTGAACCTAGCCGGAGTTCCCTTCAAGCTCCGGCACAATCAGGACTCATGAGTAACCCGGCCGGCGCGGACATCTTGTCCGTGCCGGTTGGGCTCGCAAGGGAAACATAAGTAATGAAAAAAATAGCTTTGGCCGCGCTGGCGGCATTCGGAATGGTGGGGTCCGCGAATGCTGCGGTGCTGACGCTGCAGAGCATCTCGGGCGGCCCTGGCAACTTCACCTTCAGCTATCAGGCAACGCTGGGTCCGGACGAAGGTGTGCGCAGCGGCGACCGCTTCGTGATCTTCGACTTCGCAGGCTATATCAACGGCTCGATCTTCTCGGGCAGCCCCGATCTGGTCGCGAGCGTCCAGAACACGACCACGGGCACGCTGGTGACGCCGGGCTTCAACGACGATCCGAACATCGCCAATCTGGTGTTCACCTATACCGGCCCCAGCTTCCGCACGACGACCGGGCCGCTGCCGCCGTTCAACTTCCCGCTGATCGGCGCCCGTTCGGTGTTCGGCGATACCGCGGTGGACGCGTTCTTCACGCTCACGACCAAGAACAATCCGGCAGCCGAGCGGAACCAGCCGATCTTCACGCTGGGCCAGGTCTCCGTCCCAGTCGCGGCGATTCCCGAGCCGGCGACCTGGGCGATGATGGTCGGTGGCTTCGGGCTCGCCGGCATGGCGTCGCGCCGCCGGTCGCGGATGGCGCGGGTCACAGCATAAAAGAAAAGACGGGAGTAAAAGGGGATGCCGGCGCCGCCGCTCGCAAGAGCGGCGGCGTTTTGGCGTTCGGTTTGACTTACCCGAAGCGGCCGGTGACGTAGTTGCGCGTGCGCACCAAGCGCGGCGTCGAGAAGAGCGACGCGGTGGGCGCAAACTCCATCAGCCGGCCCATGAACATGAAGCCGGTATAGTCGGCGATGCGCGCCGCCTGCTGCAGATTATGGGTCACGATGACGATCGTATAGTCCTTCTTCAGCTGCAGCAGCGTGTCCTCGAGCTTGGCGGTCGAGACCGGATCGAGCGCGGACGCCGGCTCGTCGAGCAACAGCACCTCGGGCTCTACCGCGATGCCGCGCGCGACGCACAGCCGCTGCTGTTGGCCGCCCGACAAGCCGAGGCCCGAGCTGGACAGCTTATGCTCGACCTCTTCCCACAGCGCAGCGCGGCGAAGCGAGCGTTCGACGATCTCGTCCAGTTCGGCCTTCGACTTGCTCGAATGCAGCCGCACGCCGAAGGCGACATTGTCGTAGATCGACATGGGAAACGGCGTCGGCTTCTGGAACACCATGCCGACCCGCGCCCGCAGATCGGCGACATCGGTGCGCGGGCGGAGAATGTCCTTGCCGTCGAGCAGGATCTCGCCCTCGGCGCGCTGACCCGGGTAGAGGTCGTACATCCGGTTCATTGCGCGCAGCAGCGTCGACTTGCCGCAGCCCGAGGGACCGATCAGCGCGGTGATGCGGTTGCGCGCAATGCCCAGGTTGACGCCATGCAGCGCCTGGGTCGCACCGTAGAAGAAGTTCAGCCCGCGCGTTTCGATGACGAGCGCGTCCGCGGGCGGCGCTTCGAGATGCGGCGCCTCGTCCAGTTCGGCGTCTGCAAGCGTCATGAGCGGCGGGTCTCCCGGGTCAGAAAGCGACCGATGATGTTGATGGCGAGCACGGCGGCGGCGATCAGCAGCGCGCCAGTCCAGGCGAGCTGGCGCCAATCGTCGTAGGCGCTCAAGGCGAACTGGAAGATGGTGGTCGGCAGCGCCGCCATCGGCTGCGACAGGTCGGTGTTCAGATACTGGTTGCCAAGTGAGGTGAACAGCAAAGGCGCGGTCTCGCCACTGATGCGCGCGAAGCCGAGCAGGCCGCCGGTCACGAGACCCGCCCGCGCGCCACGCCAGATGATCGAACGGATTACCTTCGCTCGCGCCGCGCCCAGCGCCATGCCAGCTTCGCGTAGCGCGCCCGGCTGCAGGCTCAGGATATCCTCGGTCGTGCGCACCACCACAGGTGTCGCCAGGAAGGCCAGCGCCACCGCGCCCGCATAGGCGGAGAAGCCTTCGAATGGACGCACCAATATTTCGTAGACGAACAGGCCGACCAGGATCGAAGGCGCCGACAGCAGCACGTCGTTCAGGAACCGCACGACATGGGCGTAGCGGCTGCGGCCGCCATATTCGCTGAGCCAGGTGCCGGCCAAGATGCCGACGATCAGCGCGATCACCATGCCGACGCCGCACATGATTAGCGACCCGACAATCGCATTGCGCAGACCGCCGGGCGAACCGGGCGCCGGCGTATCTTCGGCGAAGATGGCGGGCCCCAGACCCGCCGCGCCCTGAGTCAGCAGCGACCAGAGGATCAGGAACAAGGCGACGAGCGCAACGACGGTCGCGAGTGCGGTCGCCCCGATGAACAGGCCGTTCCAGATGCGGCGGCGAAGGGCGCGGCTCATCATGTCAGTGCCTCTGGGTCGACAGCAGCAGGCGCGCGATCGCGAGCACCGAGAAGGTGATCAGGAAGAGCACCAAGCCCAGTGCGATCAGCGACGCCTCGTGCAGCTCGCCGGTCGCTTCGGTGAACTCGTTGGCGATCGTCGAGGCGATGGTCGAACCCGCCGAGAAGAGCGAGCTCGGAAAGCCGTGCGCGTTGCCGATGATGAAGGTGACCGCCATCGTCTCGCCGAGCGCGCGGCCGAGACCCAGCATGATCACGCCGACGGTGCCGCGGCGAACATAAGGCACGATCACCCGGCTCACTACTTCGAACGAAGTTCCGCCGAGGCCGAAACCCGCTTCCCGCACCTGCGGCGGCACCGACAGGAACAGCTCCCGGAATACCGCGGCCATATAGGGCAGGATCATGATCGCGAGGATCACGGAGGCGGTGAAGATGTTGGCGCCGTTCGGAACGCCCGCCACCAGCCCTCCCAGGAAGCTCTCCGGATCGACACTCGCCGCCAGCGGTCCCTGGACAGTCGCGGCGAACCAGGGCGCGAAGACGAACAGGCCCCACATGCCGTAGACGATCGACGGAATGCCGGCGAGCAGCTCCACTGCGATCGCGATCGGGCGCGCCAGCCGCGGGGGGCAGAATTCCGTGAGGAAAATGGCGACCCCCATCGCCAGCGGCAGTGCCATGGCAAGCGCCAGCACGGCGGTGATCAGTGTGCCCGCGATCGGCCCGGCGGCGCCATAGAGCTCGGTCACCGGGTTCCAGTCGGAACTGGTCAGAAAGCCGAAGCCAAACGCCTTGAAGGCGGGCCAGCCGCCGATCGCCAGCGAAATCACGACGCCAGCCAGCGCCGCCATCAGCAAAGTGGCGGCGGAGAAACAGGCGGCACGGAACAGCGATTCGTCCCAGCGCCGGGCAGCACTTCCGCGCCGCTCCGCTCCCAGCCCGCTCGCGCCCTGCGCAATTGTGGCCACCCGCAACCTCGCTCTCATGTTCGAAACACTTGGGAACGCAGCGCCGAATAAAGCGCGCCCAGCACCGCCGCAACGGCGCTAGGCGCGCGATATGACAGTTGCGTGACCGTTTACTGGATCGGGTAAAGCGGCTTGCCCTGCGCCTTCAGTGTCGCTGCCCACTGCTTGCGGATCATGTCCTTCACATTGGCGGGCAGCGGCACATAGTCGAGCTGTGCGGCGGCCTGATCGCCCTTGTTGAAGGCCCAGTCGAAGAAGCGCAGCACGCCCCGGCCGGTTTCGGCATTCGGCTGGTCCTTGTAGACCAGGATGAAGCTGGCACCGGTGATCGGCCAGCTCTTGGCGCCCGGCTGATCGACCAGCAGCAGGTAATTGCCCGGCGCCTTGGCCCAGTCCGCGCCCGCCGCGGCGGCCGCGAATGATTCGCCGCTGGGCGCGACGAACTGGCCGTCCTTGTTCTGCATCAGCGCATGGGCCGAGTTGTTCTGCTTGGCATAGGCATATTCAACATAGCCGATCGAACCGGCCGTCTGCTTGACGAAGGCCGACACGCCGTCATTGCCCTTGCCGGCAAGGCCGGTTGGCCAAGCCACCGCGTCGCTGGTGCCGACGCGCTGCTTCCAGGCCGGACTGACGCCCGCCAGATACGAAGTGAACAGGAAGGTGGTGCCCGATCCGTCGGAACGGTGGACGACGGTGATCGCCTGATCCGGCAGCTTCACACCCGGATTGAGGCTGGCGATCCGCGGATCGTTCCACTTCTTGACGTCGCCGAGAAAGATGTCGGCGAGCAGCGGACCGGTCAGCTTCACCTGCCCGGGCGCAATGCCCTGCACGTTCAGGATCGGCACCACGCCACCGATGATGGTCGGGAATTGATACAGACCCGCCTTGTCCAGCTCTTCGACAGTCAGCGGCTTGTCGGTGGCGCCGAAATCGACCGTCTTGGCCTTGATCTGCTTGATGCCGCCGCCGGAGCCGATCGCCTGATAGTTGAGGCCGATCTTGGTCTCGCCGCGATAGCCCTCCGACCATTTGGAATAGAGCGAAGCGGGGAAGGTCGCGCCCGCGCCCGAAATATTCCGCGCGCGATCGCCCGAACCACTGCCGCCGCCGCAACCGCCGAGCACCGCCAGCATGGCGGCAAGGCACAAGGCCCTGAACATCTGAGAATTCCTCCAAGATCGGCCGGCAGCCGCCCCCACGGCGCTGCGGCCCTCACATGGCGCGGCACTTATGACAGAGATGTGACTCTGATGTGACAAAGGGAGCGCCTGCGCCGCCTGACCGCTGCGCCGGCGAGCGCGAACCCCGCGATCATCTGCGCCCAGGTCGCGGGCTCGGGGACTGCCGCCATGCGCAGGAACGTGCCTCCACCCGCAACAGTAACGGGAGCGCAGTTGGAAGAGCCGCCCTCGAAGCGGGCGGACATGTCGGGCGCCGGGACGGAGACGGGCATGTCGAGCGAGGCAGGCTTCAACGCCGCTTCGTTGAGCATCACGGGAGGCGCCGCGCAGAGCAGCGGCATCGCGGCGGCCGGAGCATTGTTGTTCGCCATTTCCTTTGCCGGCACGCGGATGCGGGGCTTGGCCCGTGCGGTGCGCTTGGGCTGCGGCGCCGTCGCCTTGTGGATCGCCGAGCGAACCGGCGGCACCTTCAGCGCGACGGTGCCCGCCACCACCGGACAGACGCATGCCGCGACCAATTTGCCGGCGTTCGACGCCAGCATTTCCTTCAACATCTTTGCGACCCCGCCTACTCACGCTACTCAGCGCGAACCATTCTCCCTGCCAATGCGATCGGTTGAACGGTTTCCCCGACGCAGTTTGTAACGGAATCGAAGCGAATGTGCCAGACTGACACATAGTTAAAGAACGGGACTGTGTGAGTGACTGAACCGATCAGCGCCGGTCGAGCACGGCCCGGAGCTTGTGTCCGAGCTGTTCGACAGTGAACGGCTTGGGAATGAAGAAGACGTCGCTGTCGACGACGCCGTTATGCACCACGGCATTGCGGGTATAGCCGGTGGTGAACAGCACCCGCAGGTCGGGACGCAGCTGCCGCGCCTTGTCGGCCAGTTCCCGGCCGTTGATGCCTGGCATGACCACGTCGGTAAAGAGCAGGCAGATGTCCCGGCGTTCGCGCACCAGGTCGAGCGCATGCTCGCCATCGCCGGCCTCGACCACGGCATAGCCGAGTTCCTCCAGCGCATCGAGCGACATGCGCCGAACCTGCTCTTCGTCCTCAACCACCAGGATCAGTTCACCCGGCCGCGCCCGGGGCACTTCTGCGGCGGCGATCTCGGTTCGGCTCGGTTCGGCTGCGCCCATGTGCCGCGGCAGGTAGATCTTGACGGTCGTGCCCTGCCCCGCCTCCGAATATATTTTCACATGACCGCCCGACTGACGGACAAAGCCATAGACCTGGGCGAGCCCCAATCCGGTACCCTTGCCGACGCCCTTGGTGGTAAAGAAGGGCTCGAAGGCGCGGTCCATCACTTCCTTGGGCATGCCAGGCCCATTGTCGCTGATCGCAACGGCGACATATTGCCCGGCGGCGACGCCTTCGTGCTGCGCCGCATAGGCATCGTCCAGATGCGCGTTCATCGTCTCGATCGTCAGCCGCCCATGCCCGTCCATCGCGTCGCGCGCATTGACCGACAGGTTGAGCACGGCGTTTTCGAGCTGGCCCGGATCGGCATGGGTGCGCCACAGCCCGCCCGCCAGCACGGTCTCGATTGCGATGCCTTCGCCTAGCGTTCGCCGTAAAAGCTCGGACATGCCGGCGACCAGCTGATTGGCGTCGATCGTCTGCGGCTGCAACGGCGATCGCCGGGCAAAGGCCAGCAGCCTCTTTGTCAGGCTGGCCGCCCGGTTGGCGCCCTCGAGCGCATGGCCGATCGCCTGGCGGGCCCGGTCGGGATTGGTGGAAAAGCGTCGCTCGGCGATATCCAGGCTGCCGATCACGATCGCAAGCATGTTGTTGAAGTCGTGGGCGATGCCGCCGGTCAGCTGGCCGATCGACTCCATTTTCTGGGCCTGCCGGAGGTCGTTCTCGGCCTTCTCACGCTGCGCCATCTGCTCGATCAGGGCGCGGTTGCTGGCTTCCAGTTCCTCGTTCTTCCGGCGCAACGCGGCCTGGCTGATCCCCAGGATCAGCACGATCGACGCCGCCATGACGGCAAGCACGGTGATCAGCGCATAGCGGCTCAATCGGCGGGAAAACGGCTCGATCTCGCTAAGTATCAGCACGCGTCCGATCCGGCGCCCGCCGCTGATGATGTCGGCGTCCCCGCGCGCCAGGCCTGAGGGTGGATCGAAGATCGAAAACGTCCGGGGCAACGACACGCCGTCCCGCCCAAAGCCGGCGAGCAACTGCCCTCGATCGTCATAGATCGCCACCACACGTGAGAGCGGATCAACACCGAAGGGCGTCACCGCCTCGCGCGCCGCTTCCACGTCGCGAAAGTCCACGGCCGCAGTGGCGGTGCCCGCAAGGATGCGCGCCCGGATCTCGGCACGCTGCGCCTGCTGCTGGCGGTAATCACGATCGGCCTGGGTCACGACCAGCACGCCCAAGAGCAGCAGCAGCACGGCGAAGATGCCCGCCGCCTGCGACATGCGTTGCTGCCAGGGGATCACCGCCCGCGCCTCTCACGAACGGAGAGCGCTAGGCCGAGCAACTTCGAAGAAATCGTCAGACCGCCAGCCGCTGCGGCCTGGTCATCGATGTGGAAGCGGACGCGATTGGCGGCGACCTGGAAATGCACCATGCCGCGCGCATTGCTCCACCGGCTGTCCGTGACCGTCAAGACGGGCGCCGCCGGAAGCGCGGCGAGCGCGGCTGGCACGGTCTGGCGCGCCGAGCCGGTGATATAGGCGATGTCGCAGCCGCTGCCCCGCGTGATGGTCTCGATCCGGCGCAGCTGAAGCGGCCGCCCGTTGATCTGCTGGCCCGATGCGGCCCGGTCCAGCGCCGCGCCGAGCACGTCACGACCGACCATGCAGATGGTGACGGGTCCCGCTCCCGCGGGCCAACTCACATAGGCGCCGAATTTGACGAGGAACGCCGCCTTGACCGCAGCCTCGCTGGCGCCCTGCGCAAGCGAGGGGGTAGGCGCGAGCAGCGCCCCCGCCAGGATCAAGGCGCGCGACCGGTTCAAATGCCGAACCGCACGCCCAATGCGATGATGCGCCGGACAAGCTGGCCGCGATCCGTGTCTTCGCTTTCCGGCCGCCGATCATGGAAAATGTTTGTGCCGGACAGAAACAGCTCCGCCTTGTCAGTTACCCGCCAGCCCAGCCGAGCATCGGCGTCCGTATAGGCGGGCACCCGTGGCCGCGGCCGGCTGCCATAGCGGCGGACCTGAAAGTCGAAGCCGAGGCGGGGCGTGAAGTCGATACGCCCTCCGACCTGGCCATAATAGTCCGGGTCGTTGCCGAGCGAGATGAAGTTTTCGAGATCGGTCTCGCCGGGCTTGAGCCTGAAATCGCCGTCGAGCACGACCAGCCCCGCATTGAGCCGGAGCCAGGGCGCCGCCTGCCACGCTCCCCAAGCCTCCACACCCCAATTCTCGCCCTTGATGCCGTTGGCGAGCTGCACGGGCAGGATCGTGATTGGCGTGGTCTTGGTGGTGCGCAGCCTATCGTAAAGGTTGTAGAAGCCGGTGAGCGAGAAGGTCAGGTTCGGCGCCGGCTGACCGCGATAGCCTATCTCAAATGCCGTTAGTTCCTCGGCCTGGAACGTACCGGCGCGCAGGATCACGGGCTCAGTCAGGTCGCGATCGATCCGCGACGGCTCGCGCACTGCCCGCGAAGCGGAGGCCCAGAGCAGAAAGTCGCGATTCGGCTGCCAGGAAAGGCGCAGATTGGGCATCAGCTCGACGCCGGTGAAGGTCGTTTTTTCCGCCTTCAGCCCGGCCGTGACGGCAAGGCCAGCGCCCAGGTCAATGCGGTCCTGAACGAAAGCGTTCAGAATCCACAATGTCTTTTCCTCAGGGTCGAGCACGAAAGAATTGAGATCATTGTCGAACCGGTCGCGCGTCATCCGCACGCCTCCGCCGACCACGATGGCGTGCCGGCCTTCGGTGCGGTTGTGCTGGACCGACAGGTCGCTTGTCTCAAGCCGGTCATAGACTCGCGTGAAGCGGCGCGCGAAGCGGCTGTAATAGGCCTGCACCTGCGTCTGAGCGCCGCTTGATGCCGTGTTCGTCCAGCGCGCGAGGATGTTCTGGCCATTGTCGCCGTCGCGCTTGCCGCTGTTCACATTGTGCTCGAACCAATCGCCCTGGACTGTGACCTGATTGACCTCGTCGCCGAAGTCCGCGCGAAAGCCAGTCTGCCAGCCTTCGCTGCCGTCGCGCAGGTTGCGATTGCCTGAGGGCGGGAACCCCTGCCGGTTCCAGCCTTCCGCATAGACGCGGATGCCGCCATTGGGCCCAAGCGGCGCGCCGTAGCGCAGCAGGGCGGTTTGCTCGAGCGAAGCGGCCGTCGCCCGCGCCAACACGCCCTGGGTCTCGCGCGCGTCCTTGGTCATGATGTTGATCACGCCATTGACCGCGTTGGTGCCGTAAAGGGTGCCGCCCGGCCCGCTGATCACCTCGATCCGGTCGATATCCTCCAGCGGCGTGTCGAACAGTTCGTAGAAGACGGTCGCGGCCAGCGTCGAATAGATGCTGCGCCCATCGATCTGGACCAGGGTCTTGTTGGCCGTCTCGGCGCCCTGAAAACCGCGCGCCGTCACCGCATATTGGCGCGCGTCGATACGCTGCACGTCCAGCTGCGGAGCAAGCCGGAGCACTTCGGGGAGCGAGGTCGCGCCCCAGCGGAGGATATCCTCGTTGGTGATGATGAAGAGGGAGGCAGGCGCACCGCTCAGCGGCTCGGGACGCCGGGACGCCGACGTGACTTCCAGCTGAGCCAGTTCTTCGATCGAAAGACTCGTCAGTTGGTCGGCGCCGGGCGACGCAGCCGAAGCCGCTGCCAGTGCGACGCAGGCCACAAGGGCACAAGCCAATGCGATTACTCCCCTTTTCCGCGGCGACACTTGGTGCCGCCCCGCCATTCGTCAAGCAGAAACAGGCGGAGAAAGGCGGGCGCATTCCCCCGTACACGTAACGCCTGTGAAACGAGAGCGTTCCGTTAAGCTCTAGGCTGCGCGCTCGAACACCGCCGCCATGCCCTGCCCGCCGCCGATGCACATCGTCTCCAGACCATAGCGCACCTCGCGGCGCTGCATCTCGTGCAGCATGGTCGAGAGTATCCGGATCCCGGTCGCGCCGATCGGATGCCCAAGGCTGATGCCGGAGCCGTTGACGTTCAGTTTGTCGCGATCGTCCCAGCCCCAGCCTTTCAGCACCGCGAGCACCTGCGGCGCGAACGCCTCGTTCAGCTCGACGAGATCGATGTCGCGCCAGGACAGGCCGGTGCGCGCGAACAGCTTCTCAACCGCCGGGACGGGGCCGATGCCCATGCGCGACGGGTCGCATCCCGCGGCCGCCCAGCCCGTCAGCCATCCCATCGGTTCCAGCCCGAGTTCGGACAGCTTGTCCTCGGCGACGACCAGGCAGGCAGCGGCGGCGTCATTCTGCTGGCTGGCATTGCCGGCCGTGACGACGCCGTCCTTCTCGATCGGCCGCAGCTGCGCCAGCGACTCCGGCGTCGCGTCGGCCCGGATGCCCTCATCGGCTGCGAACATGACCGGCTCGCCCCTTTTCTGAGGCACCGGGACCGGCACCAGCTCGTCCGCGAATTTGCCTTCTGTCCAGGCGCGGGCAGCACGCTGGTGGCTGGCCGCGGCATAGTCGTCGCACGCCTCGCGGCTGATCTGATAATCGCGCGCCAGGTTCTCGGCTGTCTCGATCATTCCGCTGATCACCCCATAGCGAGCAATCGGCTGTGACATCACGCGGCCGCGCAGCAGCCGGTCGTGCATGGTCGTTGACCCCATGCGTGCGCCGTTGCGGTGGTCGATCGAATAATATTCGACGTTCGACATGCTCTCGACGCCGCCGGCGATCACGACATCGGCAGCACCGGTCTGGATGCGCATCGCGGCGTCGACGACCGCCTGCAATCCGCTGCCGCAGCGCCGGTCGAGCTGCACGCCCGGCACCGACTCCGGCAGTCCCGCCGCCAGCGCCGACCAGCGGCCGATGCAGGGCGCCTCGCCATTGCCATAGCCTTGCGAGAAGACGACGTCGTCGATCCGCTCTGGATCGATGCGGGTGCGTTCCACCAAAGCCTTGATGATGACGGCGCCGAGATCGCCTGCCTGCATCGATGCGAGCGCCCCCTGGAATTTGCCCACACCGGTGCGGATCGGGCTGACGATGGCGGCTCTGCGCATGATCTTATTCCTCGTTTGCTGATCCGTCATTGCGAGGAGCGCAGCGACGAAGCAATCCCACTCTGCGCGCGCTGGATTGCTTCGCTGCGCTCGCAATGACAGTCTCTGGGTCATTGAAGAGGAGCCGAGATGCCTGACGCCTATATCATCGACGCTGTCCGCACGCCGCGCGGGGTCGGAAAGCCTGGCAAGGGCGCGCTGTCGCACCTGCACCCGCAGCATCTCGGCGCGACCGTGCTGAAGGCACTCAAGGACCGCAACGGCCTCGACACGTCGACCGTCGACGACATCATCTGGTCGACATCGACGCAGGAAGGAAAGCAGGGCGGCGATCTCGGCCGCATGTCGGCGCTGGCGGCAGGCTATGACTGCAAGGCCTCGGGCGTGACGCTCGATCGCTTCTGCGGCGGCGGCATCACCAGCGTGAACCTCGCAGCGGCCAGCATCATGTCCGGCATGGAAGATTGCGTGATTGCCGGCGGCACCGAGATGATGAGCTATCAGCAGCAGCTGGCCGCCGAACGGGCGGCCGCAGGCCAGCCCCCGCGGATGATCGGCGGTGGCAATCCCGCGCTCGACGCGCTGCACCCGCAGTCCCACCAGGGTGTCTGCGGCGACGCGATCGCGGCGCGGGAAGGCATCGATCGGCAAGCTGTTGATAATCTCGCGCTCGTCAGCCAGCGGCGCGCGAAGCGGGCGATCGACGAGGGGCGGTTCGCCCGCTCGGTCGTGGCGGTGATGAACGAAGACGGCTCGGTCGCGCTCGACCGGGAGGAGTTCCCGCGCCCCGAGACGACCGCGGAAGGGCTGGCGTCGCTCAAGCCGGCCTTCCAGGCGCTGGCCGATCATGACCTTGGCGGCGGCTTCACGTTCAAGAAGCAAATCCAGCGCGTCTATCCGAATCTCGATTGGGAAGGCGTGCATCACGCCGGCAACAGCTCGGGCGTGGTCGACGGCGCGGCGGCGCTGCTGCTCGCCTCAAAGAACTATGCCGACAGGAACGGTCTCAAGCCGCGCGCCCGCGTCGTCGCCTTCGCGAATGTCGGCGACTGCCCGACGCTGATGCTGAACGCGCCCGTTCCTGCCGCGCGCAAGGTGCTGGAGAAGGCCGGGCTGACCAAGGACGATATCGACGTTTGGGAGATCAACGAAGCCTTCGCCGTGGTTGCGGAGAAGTTCATCCTCGACCTGGAGCTCGACCGCGACAAGGTCAACATCAACGGCGGCGCCATGGCGCTCGGCCACCCGATCGGCGCCACCGGCTCGATCCTGATCGGCACCGCGCTCGACGAACTGGAACGCTCCGGCGGGCGCTATGGCCTGATCACCATGTGCGCCGCGGGCGGCATGGCGCCAGCCGTGATCATCGAGCGGGTTTGATCGAGCGGGGAAGATGGTGCCCAGAAGAGGACTCGAACCTCCACGCCCTTGCGAGCGCCAGCACCTGAAGCTGGTGCGTCTACCAATTCCGCCATCTGGGCACGGGGTAGGCGGCGGCGCTTAGCGGCGGCTCCATGCCCTTGTCAACAAAGGTTCGGCAGGCCAAAGGCGCGGGCGTTCAGTGGAGCTTATGCGCATGAAGGACGCGATCGTCACGGTGTTCGGGGGCGGCGGCTTTGTCGGCCGCTATGCCGTGCAGGAGCTGCTCGACGGCGGCGAGGGATTTCGCGTGCGCATCGCCCAGCGCGAGCCGCGCGACGCCTGGTTTCTGAAGCCGCTCGGGTCGCTCGGCCAGACCCAGTTCCTGGCCGCGGACATAGGCAACCGCGCCTCGGTCGAGCGTGCGGTCGCGGGCGCGAGCGCAGTGCTGAACCTGGTCGGCAGCTTCGACAATATGCAAGCGGTGCAGGCCGATGGCGCCCGCATCGTTGCCGAAGCCGCCGCGGCTGCGGGCGTCGAGACCCTGGTCCATGTGTCGGCGATCGGCGCCGATCCGGACTCGCCGTCCGCTTACGGCCGCAGCAAGGGCGAAGGGGAGCGCGCGGTTCGCGCCGCCTTCCCGAAAGCCACCATTCTACGTCCATCGATCGTATTCGGGCGCGAGGATGCGTTCACCAATCGCTTCGCCCGCATGCTGCGCCTGCCAGTGGTGCCGGTGGTGCGCGGCGGGACGAAGTTCCAGCCAGTGTTCGTCGCCGATCTCGCCAAGGCGATCGGGCAGGCGATCTGCGACCCCAAGGCACATGCAGGCCAAACTTATGAGATTGGCGGACCCGAAGCGATCAGCATGCGCGACCTGCTTGCACGGCTCGCTGAATGGACGGGGCAGAAGCCGCACTTCGTCGAACTGCCCGATGCGGTTGCCGGCGCCATGGCACGGATGACCGGCTGGGCGCCCGGCGCGCCGATCAGCTGGGACCAATGGCTGATGCTCCAGAAGGACAATGTCGCAAGCGGCGCGCTGCCCGGCTTGGAAGCGTTCGGCATCACGCCGACTCCGCTCGCAGCGGTGGCGCCCGGCTGGCTCGTTCAATATCGTAAGCAAGGCCGCTTCGGTGGCGTGAAGACGGTGGAATCCTAAGCCTCTACGCCCGTTCGGCCTGAGCTTGTCGAAGGCCTTCCTTCTTCCTTCTCCTCGCCCGCAAAGAAAAGGGAGGGCTTCGACAAGCTCAGCCCGAACGGAGCGGGGGAACGCAATCGGAGCTGCCATGCCCCTTCTCCTCACGGCCATCCTGCTCGGCATCGTCGAGGGGCTGACCGAGTTCCTCCCTGTCTCCTCGACCGGCCACCTGATCCTCGCGGCCGAGTTGCTCGGCTATGATGCGGCGACCTGGGCGACGTTCAACGTCATCATCCAGCTGGGCGCGATTCTGGCGGTGATCGTGCTCTACTGGCGCACCTTTTGGGCTGTCGCGGTGGGGTTATTCGGGCGCGAGCCGACTTCGCTCCGCTTCATCGCCAACCTGCTGCTCGCGTTCCTCCCCTCGGCGGTGCTCGGCCTGATCCTGATCGACCGGATCGAAGCGCTGCTGGAGAATGCGCAGGTGGTGGCGATCGCGCTCGTGCTGGGCGGCATCGCCATTCTGGTCATCGAAGCACTGGTCAAGCAGCCGAGCGAAGAGCCGGGCGTCGCCGCGGTGCCCTGGAAAAAGGCGCTGGGCATCGGCTTCATCCAGTGCCTGTCGATGATCCCGGGCGTCAGCCGCTCGGGCGCGACCATCATGGGTGCCCTGTCGCTGGGTGTGGAGCGCCGCACCGCGGCCGAGTTCAGCTTCTTCCTTGCGGTGCCGACGATGGTCGGTGCCACCACCCTGTCCGTCTTCAAGCATAGCAACGAACTGGCGAGCGGCCGCGTCGATTGGGGCCTGATCGGCGTCGGCTTCGTTGTTTCCTTCATCGTCGCGATTTTGGTGATCCGCTGGTTCGTGGGCATCGTCTCCAAGCACGGCTTCGCGCCCTTTGCCTGGTACCGGATCGTCGCCGGCAGCCTTGCGATGATCTGGTTGCTCGCAAGATAGGACAGCATCCGGACCTATTAAAAAGAAGCTCGGCGGCTATCCGCAGCCACTTAGCTGGCTTGCTGCGGACATAATGTCAGCTAAACTGACCTATAGCCGTTTTTGTGCGTGACTCGCCTCAATAAGCCCTGCGATAAGCTGCGCGAGGAGGCGATATGGGCGACAATCCGATGCTGAAGTTCGTGGCTCTGCCGCAGGCGTATCCAGCCAAGCGGCCTGCCGAGCTGCGCGCCGAAGACTTTCGCGAAATCGCCGATCGCTATGCGACGCCCGACGCCGAGGAGCAGTCCGCCCGCTGCTCGCAATGCGGCGTGCCCTATTGTTCGATCCACTGCCCGCTGCACAACCACATCCCCGACTGGCTGCGACTGACCGCCGAAGGGCGGCTGCGCGAGGCCTATGAGCTGTCCAACGCAACCTCCTCGATGCCGGAGATTTGCGGCCGTATCTGCCCGCAGGACCGGCTTTGCGAAGGCAATTGTGTGATCGAGTTCTCAGGGCACGGTGCGGTGACGATCGGCTCCGTCGAGCGCTTCATCACGGACAAGGCCTGGGACGAAGGCTGGGTGGAGCCGCTGCTGCCGGGCCGAGCGCGAGGCCAGTCGGTCGGGATCATCGGCGCGGGCCCGGCGGGGCTGACGACCGCCGAATATCTCCGACGCGCCGGCTATGACGTGCATGTCTATGACCGGCACGATCGCGCCGGCGGCCTGCTCACCTACGGCATTCCCGGCTTCAAGCTGGAAAAGCACATCGTCATGCGCCGCACCGCCCGACTGGAGGAAGGCGGCATCGTCTTTCATCGGGGTTCGGACGTGGGCGGCGCCCTGCAGTTCGCCGAGCTACGCAACCGCCACGACGCGCTGCTGATCGCCACCGGCGTCTACAAGGCACGGGAGATGAAGCTGCCGGGCAGCAACGTCGGCGGCGTGGTCGAGGCGCTCGACTATCTGACTGCGTCCAACCGCAAGGGCTTTGGCGATCAGGTCCCCGCCTTCGAGAACGGCGCCTTGGACGCGGAAGGCAAGCATGTCGTGGTGATCGGCGGTGGCGACACGGCGATGGACTGCGTCCGCACCGCGATCCGCCAGGGCGCCGCCTCGGTGAAGTGCCTCTATCGCCGCGACCGCGCGAACTTGCCGGGCTCGCAGCGGGAAGTCGCGCATGCCGAAGAGGAAGGCGTCGAGTTCATCTGGCTGTCCGCGCCCGAGAGCTTCGAGGCGGCCGAGAATGGCTGGGTCATCGGCGTCACCGCCACCCGCATGCGCCTCGGCGCCGCCGACGCCAGCGGCCGCCGCATGCCCGAGGCGGAACCGGATAGCGGCTTCCGCCTGGACGCAGATTTGGTCATCAAGGCGCTCGGCTTCGACCCCGAGCCGCTCCCTGCCATGTTCGGCACACCCGAACTCGGCGTCACCCGCTGGGGCACGCTCCGCGTCGACCACAAGACCATGATGACCAGTCTGGACGGCGTCTTCGCCGCCGGCGACATCGTCCGCGGCGCCAGCCTTGTGGTCTGGGCAATTCGCGACGGACGCGACGTTGCGGAGAAGATGCACGCCTGGCTGAAAGAGCGTGCTGCATCAGTTAAGGTGGCGGCATGAGATTGCGGGATTGGGAAGTGGAAGCGATCCGATCGTCGGCGCACGAGGTGTTCGGGCCCGAGGTGACCGTGCGTCTGTTCGGCAGCCGTGTCGACGATCGGAGGCGGGGCGGCGATATCGATCTTTTTCTCAACGGCTGCAGTCGGTGTAACGACCGGCGGAGCCGCGAACTCTTTGCTCGCCTGCTTCAGAAACGGCTGGGCGAACGTGAAATCGACATCGTCTATGCGACCGCTGGATCGGAAGTCGGGCCGATCCAAGTGGAAGCCCTAAAGCATGGAGTAATCCTGTGAGCGGGAGCTTGAGAGAGCGCGCTTGGCAGGTGCTGGAAATGTTGGCGGGACCTGCTCGTCGGCTGCGCTTATCGCTGGACAGGGATCACTCGCTGTTCCCGCTTCAGGGTGGTGCCTTTGACGATGATGTCGCGTTGCTGACGATCGACGCGTTTCTGCAGCGTTTTCAGCAGGTGGTGGACCTAACCTTGCGCAAGCTCTTCCCGAAACTCGTTGCCGCGCTGGAGCTTCGGGAAGAGCGGGTGGCACTGCGCCCGGTGCTTGACCGCCTGGAACGCGAAGGCCTGATCGAGAGTGCTGACTGGTGGTCGGAACTGAACGAACTGCGGAACCGCCTGGTCCACGAATACGCCATGGCTCCAGACCAGCGAGCAGCCGAGCTCAATAAGGCATGGTCCTACGCGCATGGGCTGCTGGAACAGCTCGAAGCAATCAGGCGACACCTGGAGCGGAACGATGACTGATCTTCGCTCTCACCTCGCCGAACACGGCATGTACCGGCCGGAGTTCGAGTCCGACGCATGCGGTGTCGGCCTTATCGCCGCCACCGACGGCCGCGCATCGCGCCGCGTGGTCGCGTCGGCAATCGAGGCGCTGAAGGCGGTTTGGCACCGGGGCGCGGTCGATGCGGACGGCAAGACAGGCGACGGCGCCGGACTGCTGGTCGATCTCCCAACGCGCTTTTTCGACGAGGCGATCGAGGCTTCGGGGCACAAGGTGCGGCCGAACCGGCTGGCGGTGGGCATGATCTTCATGCCGCGCACGGACTTGGGCGCGCAGGAGACGTGCCGGACCATCGTCGAGGCCGAGGTGATCGAGGCCGGCTACACCATCTATGGCTGGCGGCAGGTGCCGGTCGATGTGTCGGTGATCGGGCAGAAGGCGCAGGCGACGCGGCCCGAGATCGAGCAGATCATGATCGCCGGCCCCTTGCCCCATGAGCAATCGGCCGAGGAGTTCGAAAAGAACCTCTATCTCGTCCGCCGCCGGATCGAGAAGAAGGTGGTCGCCGCGCAGATCGCCGGCTTCTACGCCTGTTCGCTGTCGTGCCGGTCGATCGTCTACAAGGGGCTGTTCCTCGCCGAGAGTCTCAGCCTCTTCTATCCGGACCTGGCCGACGAGCGGTTCGAGAGCCGGGTGGCGATCTTCCACCAGCGTTATTCGACCAACACCTTCCCGCAATGGTGGCTCGCTCAGCCCTTCCGCTGCCTCGCCCACAATGGCGAGATCAATACGATCCGCGGCAACAAGAACCTGATGAAGAGCCATGAGATCAAGATGGCATCATTGGCGTTCGGCGAGGCATCCGAAGACATCAAGCCGGTGATCCCCGCCGGCGCGTCGGACACGGCGGCGCTCGACGCGGTGTTTGAGGCGATCTGCCGCTCCGGCCGCGACGCGCCGACTGCCAAGCTGATGCTGGTGCCCGAGGCTTGGGGCGACGCCGATCTGCCGCCCGACCAGCGCGCCATGTACTCCTATCTCGCCTCGGTGATGGAGCCTTGGGACGGCCCGGCGGCGCTGGCCATGACCGAGGGCAAATGGGCGGTGGCGGGCGTGGACCGTAATGCGCTCCGCCCCTTGCGCTACACTCAGACGCGGGACGGGCTGCTGATCGTCGGCTCCGAAACGGGCATGGTGGTGGTGCCGGAATCGACGGTGCTGGCGAAGGGGCGCTTGGGGCCCGGCCAGATGATCGCCGTCGACCTCGACAAGGGCGAAGTGCTCGACGATGGCGCAATCAAGGCGCGTGTCGCGGCCGAGCATCCCTATGAGCAGATGGTTGCGGGCTTCAAAACCTTCGATGATCTGCCCCTTCCCAGTGCTCCGGCGAAGGCCGGAGCTTTGCGAGCAGGGCTCCGGCCTTCGCCGGAGCACGATGGTGCTTCGATGGACCGCGCGCACCTCACCCGCCTCCAGGTCGCGGCAGGCCAGACGCTGGAGGACATGGAGCTGATCCTCTCGCCCATGGTCGAGGACGCAAAGGAAGCGGTCGGTTCGATGGGCGACGACACGCCGCTGGCGGTCATCTCCGACAAGCCGCGCAACATCGCGCAATTCTTCCGGCAGAACTTCAGCCAGGTCACTAACCCGCCGATCGACTCGCTGCGCGAGACGCGCGTGATGAGCCTCAAGACGCGCTTCGGAAACCTCGCCAACATCCTCGATGTCGAAGGGCAGAATTCGAACGTGCTGGTGCTCGACACGCCGGTGCTGAGCTGCGGCGACTGGGACCGGCTGAAGGCCTATTTCGGCCCTCAGGCAGCGGTGATCGACTGCACCTATCCGGCAGAGGGAGGCCCCGAGCAACTGCGCGCCGCCATCGCCTCGATCCGCGCCGATGCCGAGCGGGCCATCCGTGAGGGCAAGACCGAGCTGTTCCTGACCGACGAGGCTATCGGCCCCGACCGGATGAGCATCCAGATGGTGCTCGCCGCCGCCGCCGTGCATACCCACCTCGTCCGCAAGGGACTGCGCTCTTACGCTTCGGTCAACATCCGGTCGGCCGAATGTCTCGACACCCATTATTTCGCGGTGCTGATCGGGGTCGGCGCCACGACCGTGAATGCCTGGCTCACCGAAGCGTCGATCGCCGACCGCCACGCCCGCGGCCTGTTCGGTACATTGAGCCTCGACGAGTGCGTTGCCCGCTACAAAAAGGCGATCGGCGACGGCCTCCTCAAGATCATGTCGAAAATGGGGATCGCGGTGATCTCCTCTTACCGCGGCGGCTACAACTTCGAAGCGGTCGGCCTCAGCCGCGCGCTGGTCAACGACCTCTTCCCCGGCATGCCCGCCAAGATTTCGGGCGAAGGCTATGCATCGGTCCATCTGAACGCCCAGATGCGGCACCAGGCGGCGTTCGATCCGGCGGTGGCGACGCTGCCGATCGGCGGCTTCTATCGCCAGCGCCATGGCGGCGAGACGCACGCCTATTCGGCCCAGCTGATGCACTTGCTACAGACGGCGGTCGGCACCGACAGCTATTCGACCTACCTCCAATTCTCGCGCGGCGTGCGCGACCTGCCGCCGGTCTATCTGCGCGATCTGCTCGAGTTCAACTACGCCAAGCAGCCGGTGCCGATCGATCAGGTGGAGGCGATCACCGAAATCCGGAAGCGCTTTGTCACGCCGGGCATGAGCCTGGGCGCCCTCTCGCCCGAAGCGCACGAGACGCTCGCCATCGCCATGAACCGGATCGGCGCCAAGGCGGTATCGGGCGAAGGCGGCGAGGACCCGCGGCGCTACAAGCCCTATTCGAATGGCGACAACGCCAACTCGGTGATCAAGCAGATCGCCTCCGGCCGGTTCGGCGTGACGGCGGAATATCTCGCCTCGTGCGAGGAGATCGAGATCAAGGTCGCGCAGGGGGCCAAGCCCGGCGAGGGCGGCCAGCTGCCCGGCTTCAAGGTCACCGACATGATCGCGAAGCTGAGGCACTCGACCCCGGGCGTGACGCTGATCAGCCCGCCGCCGCACCACGACATCTACTCGATCGAGGACCTGGCCCAGCTCATCTACGACCTGAAGATGATCAATCCGCGTGCGCGGGTGTGCGTGAAGTTGGTCAGCTCGGCCGGCATCGGCACGGTCGCGGCCGGCGTCGCCAAGGCGCATGCCGATGTGATCCTGATCGCCGGCCATGTCGGCGGCACCGGCGCCTCGCCGCAGACGAGCGTCAAATATGCCGGCACGCCCTGGGAAATGGGCCTGAGCGAGGTCAACCAGACGCTGACCCTCAATGGCCTGCGCGGCCGGATCAAGCTGCGGACGGACGGCGGACTCAAGACTGGGCGCGACATCGTCATCGCCGCCATCCTGGGCGCCGAGGAGTTCGGCATCGGCACGCTGAGCCTGGTCGCCATGGGCTGCATCATGGTCCGGCAATGCCATTCGAACACCTGTCCCGTCGGCGTCTGCACCCAGGACGAGAGGCTGCGCGCGAAGTTCACCGGCAGCCCCGAGAAGGTCATCAACCTGATGAGCTTCATCGCCGAGGAAGTGCGCGAGATCCTCGCCAAATTGGGCTTCCGCTCGCTGGACGAAGTGATCGGCCGCACCGAACTGCTGCGCCAGGTCAGCCGCGGCGCCGAGCATCTCGACGACTTGGACCTGAACCCGATCCTCGCCAAGGTCGACGCCGAGGATTTCGAGCGGCGCTACAGCCTCAACACCTTCCGCAACGAAGTGCCGGACAGCTTGGACGCGCAGATGATCGCCGATGCGCGTGCAGTGTTCGATCGCGGCGAGCGGATGCAACTCACCTACAATGTCCGCAACACGCACCGCGCGGTCGGCACCCGGCTGTCGGCGGAAGTGGTGCAGCGCTTCGGCATGTCCGCGCTCGCCGATGGCCATGTCCAGGTGCGGCTGCGGGGCAGCGCCGGCCAGTCTCTGGGCGCCTTTCTGTGCAAGGGCATCACCATCGAAGTGTTCGGCGACGCCAATGACTATGTAGGCAAGGGCCTGTCGGGCGGCACCATCGTCGTACGGCCGATGGTCAGTTCGCCGCTCGCCAGCCAGGACAATACGATCATCGGCAACACCGTCCTGTACGGCGCCACGTCGGGCAAGCTCTTCGCCGCGGGCCAGGCGGGCGAGCGTTTCGCCGTCCGCAACTCGGGCGCTACCGTGATCGTCGAGGGCTGCGGCGCCAATGGCTGCGAATATATGACCGGCGGCACCGCCGTGATCCTTGGCACGCCCGGCATGAACTTCGGCGCCGGCATGACCGGCGGCATGGCGTACGTGCTGGATGTGGACGGCAAGTTCGAGCGTCACGCCAACCCGGAAAGCATCGTGTGGCAGCGCCTCGCTTCGGTCCGCTGGGAGATGAAGCTGCGCGCACTCATCGGCGAACATGCCGAGGCGACCGACAGCAAATGGGCCAACGCGATCCTCGACGACTGGGACCGCTGGCGCGACCGCTTCTGGCAGGTGGTGCCGAAGGAAATGCTGAACCGCCTCCCCTATCCGCTCACTGACGAACCCGAGGCGGTTGCGGCGGAGTGATAGTTCTCCGGCGAAGGCCGGAGCCCATTTTCTTCTTTTCGGCGTGCGTCTAGGTTCTGGGCTCCGGCCTTCGCCGGAGCACAGGGAGGGTAAGATGCCCAGCGGCGGATGTCATTGCGGCCAGGTCCGCTACGAAACGACCGGCGACGTCCTGCACCACGCCATCTGCCACTGCAGCGACTGCCGCAAATCGTCCGGCGCGCCGATGGTCGGCTGGATCGCATACAGGTCCGACGGTTTCGCGGTGACCAGCGGCCGGGCCAAGGAGCATGCCTCGTCCGAACATGGCCGCCGCTATTTCTGCGCCGATTGCGGCACTGGCCTCTACTATATCAACGAGGCCATGTTGCCCGGCATCGTCGACATCCAGAGCGCGACGCTGGACGAGCCGGAAGCCGTACCTCCCGGCGCTCACATTCAATGGGCGGAGCATCTGGGCTGGGCCGAGACCCTCGATCAGCTGCCGAAGTTCGAACGCTTCCCCGGCTGATTTATCTCTCGTCATTGCGAGCAAAGCGAAGCAATCCATCGCAGCGCCGGCGCCGCTGGACTGCTTCGTCGCTACGCTCCCCGCAATGACGAGTCAGGGCGCCCGCGCAGCGCCAGCCATCCCGTCGCGCCGAACATCGCCAGCGCCCACCAGCCTCCGTCGACGGTGAACAGATAGGCGATGCCGAGCAGGGCGACGCCACCGAGCGTCGCCAGCGAGAGCCGGGGCCCGAGCAATTGCCCCAGCAGCAAGGCGCCTAGAGTCAGGCAAGCGAAGGCGTTGACGCCGATCCAGACATAGGAGGCCTGCCAGCCGATCGAACCGGCCAGCGGCAACTTGACCGTCGCAAAGCCGCGCATCGCCTCGGGGAACAGGTCCGCCGACAGATGCAGGCCAATGCCGAGCGCCAGCCCAGCCGCCACCGCGCGGCCCCGCTCCCACAGACAGGCCAAAGCGGCGGGCAGGATCGAATGCGTCAGCGCACTACGATGGTCGAGGGGCAGCAGCTGGTCGATATCGGGAAACGTCGTCCCCGCTGCCGCCGCGAGCAGCACCGCTCCGGCCGCGGCGAGCCTCCAGCTCCCCGCCGCCGCATTCAGCGCGATCGCAGCGCCGAGCAGAAACAGCATCGCCAGCATCTTTCCCCCTTCGCCCTTGGCTCCTAACAGGGGCCTCCATGTGGCAGCTCTTTTCCTTCCCGCTTTGCCCCTTTTCGCGCAAGGTCCGGCTGCTGCTGGGCGAAAAAGGCGTTGGTTATGAGCTCGTCCGCGAGTCGCCCTGGGAGCGGCGCGACGAGTTTCTCGACGTGAACCCCGCCGGCCGCACCCCGGTCATGGTCGAGAAGGTGAATGGCGTCGTGCTGATCGACAGCTGGGCGATCTGCGAGTTCTTCGAAGAGACGGTCGAAAAAGCGCCGATGATCAACGGCACCGCGCACAACCGCGCGGAAATCCGCCGCCTGACCGCCTGGTTCGACCAGCAATTCTTCGGCGATGTGGTCGATCCGCTGATGCACGAGCGGATGAAGAAGCGGCTGATCGACCGCGCCAGCCCCGACGCGCGGGTCTTGCGCGAGGCGATGAAGCTGGCGCTCAACCATCTCGATTACACCGACTATCTGCTCGATCACCGCAACTGGCTGGCCGGCCCGGTGATGAGCCTCGCAGACCTGAGTGCCGCCGCGCACATCTCGGTCGCCGACTATCTCGGCGGCATCGATTGGCGCGGTCATCCGCAGACCGAACGCTGGTATTCCGCATTGAAAAGCCGCCCGAGCTTCAGGCCGCTTCTCTCCGAGCGGATGGAAGTGATCAGCCCGCCCCCGCATTACGACAAGGTCGACTTCTAGAGCGTGAAGCTTTGTCCCGATCGTCATTGCGAGGAGCGGAGCGACGAAGCAATCCAGCGGCGCCGAAGCTGGATTGCTTCGCTCCGCTCGCAATGACGCACTTGCTTCAGGTTGAGTCGATCAGTCCCTGATCGGCGCGGCCTCCCAACTCCGTTCGGGCTGAGCTTGTCGAAGCCCTCCCTTCTTCTTTACTGATGGCCTCCAAGAGAAAGGGAGGGCTCCGACAGGCTCAGCCCGAACGGGGAAGGAGTTCGATGCGTGTTCTGAAGCGAATGGCGCTCCTCTTGGGCGCCCTGCTCCTGCTCCTTATCGCAATCATCGTCATCAACACCGCGCGCCTCAGCCCCGCAACCCTCGGCGCCCCGCTTCCAGCACCGGCGATCGATCAAGCCGCAGTCCAGCGCCTCGCCGCCGCGATCCGCATCCCGACGATCAGCACCGAGGCCGGCCAGCCGCCGTCCCAGGTGCTCGACGCCTTCCACGCCCATCTCGCCGCCAGTTATCCGCGCGTCCACGCCGAGCTTCGGCGCGAACTGGTCGCCGGCCACAGCCTGCTCTTCACCTGGCCGGGCACCGACCCCAATGCGCCCGCGCTGCTGCTCGCCGCCCACCAGGACGTGGTGCCGATCGAGGGCTCCAGCGCCAGCAAATGGACCCACCCTCCCTTTGCCGGCACGGTCGCGAACGGCTTTGTCTGGGGCCGCGGCACGATCGACGACAAGATGTCGCTGATCGCGATACTGGAGGCGGTCGAACGCATGCTCGCTCGTGGTATGCGCCCGCGCCAGACCGTTTATCTCGCCTTCGGCCATGACGAGGAGCGCGGCGGCAATGGCGCGCGCACCATCTCGTCCCTGCTGAAGCAGCGCGGCGCGAAGGTCGGCCTGGCGCTCGACGAGGGCTATGCCGTGCTCGACAATGTGCTGGCGGGTGTGAACCGGCCAGTCGCGGTCGTCGGCATGGCGGAAAAGGGCTATGTCTCGGTCGAGCTGACCGCCAGCGGCGCGGGGGGCCACAGTTCGATGCCCACGCCGGACAATGCTGCGATCAAGATCGCGCGGGCGGTCGACCGGCTCGCGGCCGACCCGTTTCCGGCGCGTCTGCAGGGCCTGACCGGCGACATGCTCACCTCGGTGGCGCCCTATATGGACTGGCCGATGCGCGCAGCCATCGCCAATCGCTGGCTGACGGAGGGTCTCATCACCCGCCAGCTGACCGCCAATCCGCGCACCGCCGCTGCGCTCCGCACCACCACCGCCCCGACGATCATCCAGTCAGGCACCAAGGACAATGTCCTGCCGCAAAGCGCCCGTGCCGTCGTCAATCACCGCATCCTACCCGGCGACACCATCGCCAACGTGGTCGCGCGCGACCGCGACGTGATCGGCGACGCCGGCGTCTCAGTGCGGCCGGTCCCGGGCGGCCACGATCCGAGCCGGCCGGCACGGACCGACGCGCCCGGCTTCCAGGCCGTCGCCGCCGCGATCCGCGCCACCTACCCGCACGCGCCAATCGCGCCCGGCCTGGTCCTCGGTGCCACCGACGGCCGCTTTTACGAAAGCCTCGCCGCCTCCACCCTCCGCTTCACGCCCATGACCATGCGCCCCGCCGACCTCGCCCGCTTCCACGGCAATGACGAACGGGTGAGCATAGAGGATTACATGCGGGCGATCGGCTTCTACGAGCGACTGATCGGCGGCGGGCGGTAGAGCAGTCAACGTCGCCCCGTGCTTGACACGGGGCTCGGCTAACCTTCGTGCGCTGCCGTCGGAAACCACTCGCACCACAGATCACGCCATTCGGGATTGTCAGCCTCGATCAGCGCAAACTTCCAGCTGCGCCTCCACTTCTTGACGAGCTTCTCGCGGGCTATCGCTGCTTCGATATCCTCATGACGTTCGGCATAGACGAGCCGCGTCTTCCCGAAGTCTGCGACATGAGACGAGCCCTCTCTTTCGCGATGCTGATAGGCTCGCTTCAGCAGATCGGCCGTAACGCCGACATACATGCCGCCGCGATAGCGGTTCGCCATGATATAGACCCAGCCACCCTTCACCGGGCCTACAACAGAGAAGAGCCAAACCCCGTGTCAAGCACGGGGCGACGCGAGGAAGGATCCTGATCCTCAATTTCTCTGTCCTACATCGACCCGGCTTTGTTAGCCTCGCTGCGGCTCTTTGACTTCATGAACCATGAATCTCACCCGCGACCCGGAAGATTCATCAAATGCACGTGCAAAACGTGCGGATTGTGCGGATTGTGCGGATTGTGCGGATTGTGCGGATTGTGCGGACCGCTCAGGCCGGTGCGCGGGCCGTCACGAGATAGTTCAGCCCCAGCTCCTCGCTGAGGTGAAAACCGCGTGCCGGGCCGAAGGCAAGTCCGGTCACGTCCAGCACCTCCAGCCCCGCGGCATCCAAATGCACGCGCAGTTCGTCGGGGGTGAGGAACCGGTCCCAGTCATGCGTACCGCGCGGGATGGCGCCCAGCCCCTCGCCCAGCGTGATCATCGCCAGACGGGAGACGGGCGTGCGGTTGGGCGTGGACAGGATCAGCATCCCGCCGGGCGCCAGGGCAGCCGCCAGGCCGCCGAGGAAGGCGGCCGGATCCTCGACATGCTCGATCACTTCCATCGAGGTGATCAGGTCGAATGGCTCGGCACCCAGCACGTCGATGCTGCCGGTGCGATAGTCGATAGCGAGCCCCTGCCCTTCCGCATGGAGGCGCGCGGCGGCGATGTTCTCTGGCGCGGCATCGATGCCGACGACATCGGCGCCCAGGCGGGCCAACGGCTCGCACAACAGGCCGGCGCCGCAGCCGACGTCCGCAGCGCTTCGGCCGGCGAGCGGACGCCGGTCATGCTCGTCCAGCTGCCAATGATGGTTGAGCTGATCGCGGATATAGCGCAGCCGCACCGGGTTCAGCCGGTGGAGCATGGCGGAGGAGCCCTTCGGGTCCCACCAGTCCCCCGCCAGCTTGCCGAAATGCGCGGCTTCTTCGGCCCTGATCGTAGAACTCATATTCTCCACCGGTTCGGCCTGAGCCTGTCGAAGGCCTCCCTTTCCTCTTTTCGGACCGCGAAAGAAAGGGAGGGCTTCGACAGGCTCAGCCCGAACCGGAATTATTGCATTGCGGTATTTCGACGCTAACACCCCAGCCGAAAGGAGCGCTCTCACCTCATGGCGCGGATCGTGATGAAATTTGGCGGCACCTCGATGGCGGGGGTGGAGCGAATTCGCGCGGTCGCCGAGCGGGTGAAGCGCGAAGTCGAGGCCGGCAATCAGGTTGCCGTTGTTGTCTCCGCGATGGCTGGCGAAACCGACCGGCTGGTCTCCTTCTGCCGCGAAGTCTCTCCCCTCTACGATCCGCGCGAATATGACGTGGTGGTGGCCAGCGGAGAGCAGGTGACGAGCGGGCTGCTGGCGATCTCGCTCCAGGCGATCGGTGTCAAGGCGCGCAGCTTCATGGGCTGGCAGCTGCCAATCCGCACCTCGGACGGCCATGGCTCGGCCCGCATCGCCGAGATCGACACCGCCACGCTGGACGCCGCGCTTGGCGAGGGCCAAGTCGCGGTCATCCCCGGCTTCCAGGGCGTGGCGGCGGGCGAGCGCGTCACCACGCTCGGCCGCGGCGGGTCGGACACCTCGGCGGTGGCAGTCGCGGCGGCGATGAAGGCGGACCGCTGCGACATCTACACCGATGTCGACGGCGTCTACACGACCGACCCGCGCATCGTGCCGCGCGCGCGCAAGCTGAAGAAAATCACCTTCGAGGAAATGCTCGAACTGGCGAGCGTCGGCGCCAAGGTGCTGCAGACCCGCTCGGTCGGGCTTGCCATGAAGGAAAATGTCCGCCTGCAGGTGCTGACCAGTTTCGAGGACAAGCCCGGCACATTGATCGTCGGCGACGACGAGATCGAGGAAGATATGGAACGCCAGTTCATCACCGGCATCGCGCACGACAAGAACGAAGCCAAGATCACGCTGACCGATGTGCCCGACCGGCCGGGCGCGGTCGCCTCGATCTTCGCGCCGCTCGCCGACGGCAATATCAATGTCGACATGATCGTGCAGAACATCGCGCACGACACCGGCTCGACCGACGTCACCTTCACGGTGCCGGCGGCCGAGCTGGCCAGGTCGCTCGACCTGCTCGAGAAAGCGAAGGACACGATCGGCTACAACCGGCTGGTGCACGACACCAACGTCGCCAAGATCACTATCGTCGGCGTTGGCATGCGCAGCCATGCCGGTGTCGCCGCCAAGATGTTCAAGACATTGGGCGACCGCGGCATCAACATCCAGGCAATCACTACCTCGGAAATCAAGGTCTCGGTACTGATCGAAGAGGATTATACCGAACTGGCCGTCCGCGTGCTGCACACCGCCTACGGCCTGGACGCGGAGGCCGCCGCCTGAACCATTGCTCTCTGATCGGGGGGAGATGCAGCCAATGACGTTTGAGGAAATGCGGGCGGATTTTATCCGCCGACGCAAGGGTTCGCTGGCGCTGCCGATCACAGGCGTGATCGTATATGCGACAGCGGCGCTACTAAGCCTCGTCGTGGCACGCGAATGGCACAATCTGGTGCTTACGCTTTGCTTCTGGACCATCCTGCCGGTCGGCGCGCTAGTGATGAAGCTGCGCGGAGAAGAAGGAGGAACGCCGGACAATCCGCTGTTCAAGCTTTCGGCCTACGCCCGGGTGATGGCGCTATCGACCTGGGCCGTGCACATCCCGCTGTGGTTGTACGCGCCGCATCTGTTTCCGCTCAGCGTCGGAATATTGTTCGCGCTCCATTGGGTGGTGTTTTCCTGGACGCTCGGCCACCCCGTCGGCTTCTACCATCTGGGACTACGCATCGCCTTTGTCCTGCTGGCTTGGCATCTGGTACCAGGCAACCGCATGGGCGCGGTCAGTATGGGCGTCGCGCTCGCCTATCTGATCTCGGTCATGCAGCTCGGGCGGATCGATTGGGACACGCGCCTACGAGCCTGACGAACTCGGCACCTGTGCAAGCCCGATTGCCAGGGCCGCTAGGTCATGATTAGCTGCCCTTGAGCTGGGGGAGTGAAAAATGGAGTTCGACCGGCGCACGATCCTGGCGGGGGCGGCAGCAGCCGCGCTACAGCCCCTCGCTGCCCAGAGCGCGCGCCCGCCGCTCACCTCCAACATCGGCACTTTGCGGCGAGTGCTGGTCCATTCGTTCAAGGCGACGGACCATCAGGTCGATATTCGCGGCGGCGACGTGCTGCCCTATGCGGAGTCCGATCCCATCATCGCCGAGGCACAGCATGCGCGGCTGAACGCGTTGCTGAAGGCCGCCGGCTGCGACGTCGTCGAGGTCGCGGATGCGCTCGATTCTGCGATTGCCGCGACGCGTCCATCCGGCGTGTTCGCCGCCTGGCTGGACGAAGCCATGCCCAGGCTCGGCGCCGATCCCGCGCGGGTGACCGGGGCAATGCTCCTCGGCCGCGATCCGGCGACGCAATATGCGCTGGGCGCGGACGGCAGCTATCGTCACGCGGCGAGCGACTCCCGATCGACGATGTGGACCCGCGACTCCGCCTTTATGACGCCGCGCGGGCTGGTCATTTGCAACTCGGTCTCGCAGCGCCGCCGTCGCGAAAATATGCTGCTCCGCTTCCTCTACGCGCATTCGCCGCTGCTGAAGGATGTGCCGATCGCCTTCGATGCGGTTGAGGAGGGCATGATCATCGAAGGCGGCGACGCGATGGTGATCGACGTCAACACCCTGTTCCTCGGCACCGGCAACCGCACCGATCCGCGCATCGCCGCCGTGCTCGCCAAGCGGCTCGATATGGACGTGCTGGCGGTGCAGACCGTCAAGCGCGACTTCCTGGCGACCGCCGTCCCGGGCAAGCCGCAGCCTGCATTTGAGCTGAAGCTGCTGCTGCTGCATCTCGACACCTACTTCACCCTGGTCGCGCCGAAGCACGCGCTGACCGTGCCTTATCTGCTCGAAGCCGATTACGCCGAATCGAGCCCGCTGGTCCGCTTCATCCGCGGCGCGCGCGCCGACACGCGGCTGGAGGCGGACGAGGCGGAAGCGGCGCTGACCATGCTGAAGGAGTTTGGCGCGATGACGCTTTACCGCCGCGGCACGGGCAAGGTGGAGAAGGTAGACGGAAAGCTTGTCGACCATCTACGCCGCCTTCGCTGGCGCTTTACCTGGGTCGGCGGCGAGCGGCCGAGCGGAGAAGCGGACGAGTTCCGCCACTTCATGCGCGTCACCTATCCCGAACTCAGGCGTCAGGCGGCCAATGTCGTGCAGGCGACCCCCGGCCGCGTGCTCGCCTATGACGGCAATCCGGTCACGCGCGCCGCGCTGGAGGCCGACGGCATCGCAGTCGATACCTTCCCGGCCCGCGAACTCTGGGCCTGGCATGGCGGGCCGCACTGCCTCACCCAGCCGCTCAGCCGCGCCTGACCGACGCCGCGCAGGCTTGCCGGGCAAGAGCGGCTCCGGCTAGGCGTCGCCGATGAACAGCAGACTGAAAGAGCTGATGGCGCGCGGCACCGAGTTTCTCGGCTGCGATGTTGCGATCATGTGCGGCGCCATGTCCTGGGTTTCGGAGCGGAACCTGGTCGCCGCCATGTCGAACGCGGGCGGCTTCGGCCTGATCGCGTGCGGGGCGATGACACCGGAACTGCTCGACGCGGAGATTGCCGGGACGAAGGCGCTCACCGACAGGCCGTTCGGCGTCAACCTGATCACCATGCATCCCCAGCTGCAGGAACTGATCGCGGTGTGTGCGAAGCACGGCATCGGGCACATCGTGCTGGCGGGAGGCCTACCCCCGGCGGGCAGCCTGGAAGCGATCAAGGCGAGCGGCGCCACGCTGATCTGCTTCGCCCCAGCTCTCTCGCTGGCCAAGAAGCTGATCCGCTCCGGCGTCGACGCGCTGGTGATTGAAGGCATGGAAGCCGGCGGCCATATCGGGCCGGTCTCCACATCAGTGCTGGCGCAGGAGATCCTGCCCGAAGTTGCAAGCCAGCTGCCGGTGTTCGTCGCCGGGGGCATCGGGCGGGGCGAGGCGATCGCCGGCTATCTTGAGATGGGCGCGGCGGGCGTGCAGCTCGGCACCCGCTTCGTCTGCGCGACGGAGAGCATCGCCCATCCGAACTTCAAGAAGGCGTTTATCCGCGCCTCCGCTCGCGACGCGGTCGCCAGCGTGCAGGTCGATCCGCGCCTGCCCGTCATCCCCGTCCGCGCGCTCAAGAACAGCGGCACCGAATTGTTCACCGCCAAGCAGCGTGAGGTCGCCGCCTTGCTCGATGCCGGCAGCGTGGAAATGGCCGAGGCCCAGCTGCAGATCGAACATTATTGGGCGGGCGCGCTCCGCCGCGCGGTTATCGATGGCGATGTCGAACGTGGCTCGCTGATGGCAGGCCAGTCGGTCGGCATGGTCAAGAGCGAGGAGCCGGTCGCTCAGATCATCGCCACGCTGATGGAGGAAGCGGCGGAGGCGCTCAGCCGTCGCGCGGCCTGAGTTCGCGACGCGGCGCAAAACTGCCGCTAAGTCAATGGTTGACTTGGTCTTTTTTCTGCGACCTATTCAGCGCCTTGGGCGGTGGGGCAGCCCCAAAATGCTGTATGGGAGAGTGATGTGGCTCGAGTGAAAGATTCACAGACGTTCGGCGGCGGGACTAATTTCTCCCGCGCGAGTTCCGGCCTCAATACGACGACGACGACCAACAACAATACGGACAGCCTGGCGCTGAGCGGCGATCTTGCCGACGCGCGCACCTTCAATCTCGCCTGGCAATATGATCCGCACGCGACCACGCGCGGACTGCCCGACCTCCCGACCGTTGGTGAAACGCTGCGCGGCAAGCCGGTTTACGGCCTGATCGGCGATTCGGATCCGAGCCGACCCGGCATCAACAATGTACGCACGCAGCTCGATTCGGGCACGCATCTGTCGAGCGCCAATGACGGCACCATCACGTTCGGATTCTTCACGCATAATCATGCGGTCGGCGTGAACAACAATCCGCATTCGGGCGAAGGCAAGGGTTACACGCCTTTTACCGAAGCGCAGAAAGCGGCGGCGCGGATCGCGGTGGCGAACTGGGACGAGCTGATCGCGCCCGAGTTCCAGGAAGTCACCATGTCCAAGGGCGCGAGCGACTGGGCAAAGAACTCGGCCGACATCTGGCTCGCCAACACCAGCACCGGTCCGGCCCAGGCCTGGGCCTATTACCCGGATCAGGGCCAGCCCTATGGGCGCGCGTCGAGCGATGTGTGGCTCGCCGATCCGCGCTACAACAGCAGCAATGCCGATCTGCGTTCCGGGCAATATGGCCTGCAGACGCTCAATCACGAGCTCGGCCATTCGCTCGGCCTCAGCCATCCGGGCGACTATGATTTCGGCGACGACAATGACGGCGACGGCCAGCCGGACCCGATCACGTACGAAGGCGACGCCTTCTACTTCCAGGACAGCCATCAATATACGATCATGTCGTATTTCGACAGCTACGAGACCGGCAACAACGTCGTCGACTGGAACCTGATGCGGGTCGTCTACCCGTCGACGCCGATGGTCCACGACATCTGGGTCATTCAGCAGAAATACGGCGTCGAGACGACCACCCGCACTGGCAACACCACCTATGGCTTCAACGCCACCGCAGACGTCACCAACGACGCGATGCGGTTCGAAAAGGGCGAGATGGCGGCTGTCTTCTCGATCTGGGATGCCGGCGGCAACGATACGCTGAACCTGTCGGGCTTCTACACGCCATCCATCATCGACCTGCGCGAAGGCGCGTACAGCAGCGCGGGCGGGTTCGGCTCCTATGATCCGGCATTCGCCGGCAAGGACCCGTCGACCATGTCGAAGGATGCCTACCTTGCCTTCGTGAACGCCAACAACACCGCCCAGGGTTTCGGCACGCGCACCGCGGCCTACGACCTCTATTTCGGCGGCCGTGAGGGCGTGAACGAGGGCGTTCCCTGGTCCGAGATCATGGGCAAGGACTGGCTGATGGAGAACAACATCGGCATCGCCTATGGCGCGGTAGTCGAAAATGCCATTGGCGGCTTCGGCAATGACCGGATCAACGGCAACCAGGCCAACAACCAGTTCACCGGCGGCGCCGGCGCGGATGTGTTCGTGCTTGCCAATTATTCGGGCGTGGACGCCACCGGCAAGTCGGTGATCGACACGTCGATCGACTCGATCCTCGACTTCAGCTCGAAGCAGGGCGACAAGATCGACGTCAGCTCGTTCAAGTCCGTCGATGCCGGCGACATCAAATATGTGAACGGACAACTGCGCATCGACACTGACGGCAACGGCACCGCCGACTTCTTCACCAACCTGGCGGGTGCCCCGACCATCAATCTGGCGCAGGATTTCATCTACGCCTGACCGAATAGGCTGAAGGAAGGGCGTCGCCGGCTGCGGCGGCGCCCTTTTTTAAGCCTCAGGGCAGCAGCAGCGACGCGTCGCCATAGCTGTAGAAGCGGTAGCCACCCGCAATCGCGTGCTGGTAAGCAGCCAGCATCCGCTCCCGTCCCATCAGCGCCGAGACCAGCATGAACAGCGTCGATTTCGGGAGGTGGAAGTTGGTCATCAGCCCGTCGATGCCACGGAAGCGGTAGCCGGGTGTGATGAAGATCGCGGTGTCGCCTTCGAAAGGCGCAATGCGCCGCTGCTCGTTTGCGGCGCTTTCAAGCAGGCGCAGGCTGGTGGTGCCGACCGCGATGATCCTGCCGCCCTCGGCGCGCACCCGATTGAGCCGATCGGCGGTGGCCGCGTCGAGGCGGCCCCATTCGGCATGCATCTTGTGGTCGGCCGTATCCTCGGCCTTGACGGGCAGGAAGGTGCCCGCGCCGACGTGCAGCGTCAGTGTCTCGTGAACGATGCCGGCGTCCGTTAGCGCGCACATCAGCTGCGGCGTGAAATGGAGCGCGGCGGTGGGCGCGGCGACGGCGCCTTCCTTCCGCGCGAACATAGTCTGATAGTCGCGGGCGTCGCGCTCGTCCGTTTCGCGCTTGCTGGCTATATAGGGCGGCAGCGGCATGCGTCCGGCGCGCTCCAGCAGGACCTCTACTGGTTCATTGCCAAGAAAGTGGAGCAGGAAGCTGCCATCCGGCGCGCGGCTTTCGGCAATTGCCTCGACGCCTGAGCCGAAGTCGATCGCGTCGCCGGGTCGCAGCCGCTTGGCGTTGCGAACGAACGCGTGCCACCGACGCAGATCGTGGCGCTTGTGGAGCGTCGCGCCGATCCGCGCTTCGCCGCGGCGTCCCTTCAGCTGGGCCGGGATGACGCGGGTGTCGTTGAAGACCAGGCAGTCGCCGGCGCGCAGTAGGGCCGGGAGTTCGCGGACGATGTGGTCAGCCGTGCGGGCGCCGTCCAGGAGCAGGAGCCTGGCGGCATCGCGCGGTTCCACCGGACGCAGCGCGATGCGCTCCGGGGGGAGATGGAAATCGAAAAGGTCTACGCGCATTCCCCATAAACCCCGGTTTAGCCTGAGCTTGTCGAAGGCCTCCCTTCTTTAGGGCTGCGAAGAAAAGGAGGGCTTCGACAAGCTCAGCCCGAACCGCCTATTAGTTTTGCGGCTGAGGCGTCGGGCTGGCAGCCGGCGTCGAGCTCGCCTCGGGCGCCGGGGTGGGAGCCGGAGCGGTCACCGCCGGCAATGGCCGGAGCGGTGCGTTCTCGCCATCGGCCTGGATCCAGGCGCGGACAATCCGCGACGGGTTGACCGGCGGCTCGCCCTTTTCGATCGCATCGACAAACTGCATGCCGGAGACGACCCGGCCAAAGGCGGTGTAGCGATTGTCCAGTCGCAGCGTCGGCATCAGCATGATGTAAAACTGGCTGTTCGCCGTATCATTGCCCTCGGCGCGCGCCATGGAGACGACGCCGCGCACATGCGGCAAGTCGTTGAACTCCGCTTTCAGGTCCGGCAGGGGCGAACCGCCTGAGCCGGTGCCTTCCGGATCGCCGCCCTGCGCCATGAAGCCGTCGATGACGCGGTGAAAGGTTAGACCGTTGTAAAAGCCGGCACGGGTCAGCGTCTTGATCCGCTCGACGTGGTTGGGGGCCTTGTCGGGCCGCAGCTGGATAACCACGCGGCCGCCGGTCGACAGATCGAGCACCCAAGTGTCTTCCGGCGTCAGGGGCGGCACGGGCGCAGGCGTCGGCGCTGGCGCGACTTCGCCCTTCTGCGCATATGCGGTCGACGCGAAAACAACGCCGAGCAGGGCAAGAAAGGCGGCAACAAAGCGCATGCACGAAACTCCGAAGATCGGGAGAGGCCTTGCCGCTAGATTATGGCGGCTTAGCGGCGGCTGAATAACGTCACGATCCCTTGCGGCCGAGCCTTGCGACACGGGCGACCACGTCCTCGCTGACCGCCGGCGTGACGAACTTGGTAACGTCGCCGCCAAACATTGCGATCTCCTTCACCAGGCGCGACGCGATGGGCTGCAGCGACACGTCTGCCATCAGGAAGACCGTCTCGATGCGGTCGTTCAGCTGCTGGTTCATGCCGGCCATCTGATACTCATACTCGAAGTCGGCGACGGCGCGGAGGCCGCGCACGATTACGGAGGCGCCCTGGCGTTCGGCAAAGGTCATCAGCAGCGAGTCGAACGGCACCACGTCGATCGACGAGCCTTCCCTGTCCACTTCGCGGCGGACCATCGCCATCCGCTCCTCGATCGTGAACATCGGCGACTTGGAAGGGTTGGTGGTGACTCCGATCACCAGCCGGTCGACCAGCTTCGCGCCGCGGCGAATAATGTCCATATGGCCAAGCGTGATCGGATCGAACGTGCCCGGATAAACCCCCACTCTCATCGTCAGCGATCCCGGTCTACGATGTAGCGCGCCACCTCGCGCAGCAGGTCGGCCTCTGGGCCGTGGTCGTGCAGATATTCGACGGCCTGGTCGACCAGCATGCGCGCCTGTTCGCGCGCGCGCTCCGGACCCAGATGCGAGACGAAGGTCGCCTTGCCCGCTGCCTCGTCCTTGCCGACGGCCTTGCCGGCTTGTTCTTCGCTGCCTTCGACATCGATGAGGTCATCGACGATTTGGAAGGCAAGGCCGATATTGCGCGCATAGCCGCGCAGCCTCGTCCGCCCCTCGGGCGGCACCCGGCCCATGATCGCGCCGGCTTCGAGGCAGAAGCCGAACAGAGCCCCCGTCTTCAACTGCTGGAGCCGGGTCACCATGGCCAGATCCATATCTGCGGCGCCGGCAACCAGGTCCATCATCTGCCCGCCAGCCATCCCGGCCGGACCACTGGCACTGGCGAGCTCCAGGCAGAGCTCAGCGCGGACGAACGGATCGGCATGGGTGGCCGGATCAGCGAGGATCTCGAACGCGAGCGCGTGCAGCGCATCGCCGGCCAGGATCGCCGTGGCTTCGTCGAACGCCTTGTGGACCGTGGGCTTGCCGCGGCGCAGATCGTCATCGTCCATCGCCGGCAGATCGTCATGGATCAGCGAATAGACATGGATGCATTCGATCGCGGTCGCGACGCGCAGCGCCGCTTCGCGGCTGACGGCGAACAGGTCGCACGCCGCGCAGACCAGCAGCGGCCGCAGCCTCTTGCCGCCGCCGATCGTCGCATGTCGCATAGCTTCATAGAGCCGGGCACGGGCGTCGTCGGGAACTGGCAGCAGCAGGTCGAAGGCGCGGTCCATGTCCGCCGCGATGCGGCCGAGCGCCTGATCCAGTTCCCCGCCCCCGCGCGCCATCGGCTCAGCCCGCGTCGAACGGCTGAGTGCCGGTAGGACGGCCGTCCTGGCCGAGCGTGATCTTTTCGATACGCGCCTGCGCCGCCTGCAGCCGCGCCTCGCACTGGGCCCGCAGCTTGTCGCCTTCGGCATAGAGCGTGATCGACTCGTCGAGCGAGGCGTCGCCGCTTTCGAGCCGGGAAACGATCGCTTCCAGCCTTTTCAGCGCATCTTCGAAGGACAGGGCGGCGACATCCTCGCCGGCTTGACTTTCCATGCATCCGCTATGGGGGAGCGGCCGTATCTTGGTCAACCGAGCCGTCGCTTTTGTCGCAATCATGCTATACTTTGGGGCGCCTGGCCGGAAAGCAAAAGCCTACAGGGGAGTAAGCAGATGATCGCGTTGCGCACGTGGCTTACCCTGGGAGGCGCGCTGGCGCTCATCCCGGCGGTGTTGATGTCGTCTGACTATGCAACGCTGGCTGCTGATCATGTGGAACCGCCTACGCGCGCCGACCCCACCGTAGATCCGATCCCGGATGCGGCGGCGGACCTGGCCGATATTTTCGCCTGGCATACGCCGCAATCAGTCGTGATCATGATCACCTTCGCCGGCCCACGCGCAGCAAACCTGCCACCCGTCTATGATCGCGACGTATTGTATCGGATCAATATTTCCAATGCCGGCGCCAGTACCGACGCCGAGCATCAGATCTTGGTGCGCTTCGGCTTTGATGGGAATGCAGTCGGTGTGCAGATCAGCGGCGTGCCAGGCACGACAGGTCCGATCATAGGCCCCGTGCAGACCGAACTGAACAAGGAAGGCGTGCGGGCGATCGCCGGTATTTTCGACGATCCGTTCTTCTTCGACTCGCAGGGTCTCAAGGACACACGCGCGACCGGAACTCTATCCATCCGGAACACCCGCGATTTCTTCGCCAATGGCAACGACACGATGGTGATTTTAGAAATCCCCCGCGCTTCGATTATGAACGGCTCGAACCGCCTGGATATCTGGTCTGATACGGGTCGCTTTGGAGGACAGATCTGATGCGCACTCGCTTCTTGCTCGTGCTTTCCGGCGCAACCATTTTGCCGTTACTGGCCGGCTGCGGCGGCGATGGTCAAAGCGCGGCGCCCCGGCCAGCCCCCGTCGCGACTGTTGCCCCGACGCCCAGCCCGACGATCACCGGAACCAGCTTCGACGTCACGCCTTGTCTGAACCAGCAGGTCGCGCTGGGTGTCAGCGTGACCAACCTGATCATTCCCGACACGATCAAAATGGACCTGAGCAAGCCGAACGGTTTTCCGAATGGGCGGCGTCTGGAAGACCCGGTCGTGGACGTCACGTTGGCCGTGCTGTTTCTCGATCTGACCAAGCATCCAGCCAATCTGTTCGCCAGCCTGCCTTTGAACCCGCCAACTAACGATGTGCCGTTTCCGAGCTCCTTTCCCTATGTCGCAAAGGCGCAAGGCAATCCGCCTCTGCCACCGACCAACGGCAGCAATTATAACTTCAGAACCGATCCGGCTTCAGCCTATGTAAGGGTGGACCGGACCGGAATGCCGGCAGTCGCAACCGCACTCATCTCCCCGCCACAAAAGAACCCTTACAACGACGCCGACCCGGTGGACGACGTAGCGGGCAAGTTCGTGCCCGACATGAAGGCGACGTTGACCGGCCTTACCAACGCACTGGCCGACGACTTCCAGCGTCTGAACCTCAACATGTGCGCCAAGCCGGTGGCGTGAACGTGGCGTTGCCGCGGCCGACCGCGGCAAGGATCATTGCGGCCGGCGTGTTGGTCGCGGTCGCACTGTTCGCGCTCGCGCGGATCGAAGAGCATTGGCGCGCCCCGCCCACGTCTCCCCCCCTGGCGGTAGCGCTCCGCCAATACAGCTACGTTCAGGCAAAGTCGGGTCTGGATGCGGAGATCATCGGCGCGCGCTCGTTGGCGGCGAACCGCGAAGATGATTGGCTGACTCGCGAACGTCTCGCCCTACTGCTGATGGATCGAGCGCGCCTGACGGGCGATTTCACCGACCTTTTGGAGGCGCAAAGGTCACTCGACCGCGGTTTCGCTGCCGCACCGGAAGGAAGCGGCCCGCACATGACCGCGGCGATTCTGGCGCTGAGCGAGCACCGTCTCGATACCACGGAGCGCCTTCTCGCCAGCATTGACCGCTATGCTGTCGAGCCTGACCCGAAGACGCGTTCGGCGCAGCGCGCCCTCCGCGGCGACGTAGCGTTCTACCGGGGTCGCTACCGCGCCGCGCTCGTCGCCTATGCGGCACTACCGCAGCCAGATTACCGGCTGGCGATCTTTCGCGCACGGACCGGACAGCCGGACATGGCGCTGGATACGATCGGCAGAATCGAGCGAACCGCATTGCACACCGGTCACGCGCTCGCCCAGCTCGCCCTGCTGCGCGGCACGATCCAGCTGCAGCGCGGCGACTGGGATGCCGCTGAAGCGAGCTTCGTCGAAGCGGACCGGCGGTTCCCCGGCTGGTGGCTGGCAGCCGCGCATCGGGCGCAGATGCTAGCGTTACGTGGGCAGCAGCCGGCCGCGATCCGCGCCTTCAAAGCGCTAGCGGGAGCTCATGGCGACCCGATGCTGCGCGACGCGCTCGCCAGCCTGTACCGCGCCAGCGGCGATTATGCGCAGTCGCGTGCTTGGGCGGAGCAAGCAGCGCAAGGTTGGGCCGAGCGGCTGCGGCTGCTCCCCGACGCGGCGCTGGGCCATGCCGCCGAACATGAGCTCGCCTTCGGGACGCCCGAACGGGCGCTGATGCTCGCGTCGCGCGACTTCGACCTTCGCCCGCATGGCGCGACAGCGATCACTTTGGCTTGGGCCCTCATCGCGAACAACAGGCCCGCGGACGCGCTGCGCCTCATGGAGCGGGTGAACCGGTCCAGCTGGAGCTCGGCCGAGCAGCATCTGGTAGCCGCCCGTGCTCACGCCCTGCTCGGGCACGGCGAGGCTGCGGCAGAGGCGGAAAAGCGGGCATTGGCGATCAACCCGAGGGCACTGGATGCGTCCGCCGCTACCTTATGGTTCGGCCATTGAAGCGGCTTCTGCTCCTCCTGCTGTCGCTGATCGCATCGCCAGCCGCCGCGCATCTGACGCCCAATTCCGAAATCCGGCTCGATTTCGGCACGAGGGCGGTCGAGGCCGAAGCGATCATACCGCTTCCTGAACTCGGCTTCGCGCTGAGGCGGCAAGTTCAGGCAGTGCTCGGGCCGGTCAATGATCCGGAGATCCGCGCCTATGTCGCCGAACGGCTGGCGGTACCCGGCTGGCGGGTGCGGGTGGAGGCGATAGACATCATCCATGAGGCAGGGCCGCCCGATCTCCGAGCCCGCTACCGCTTGGAGCCACCCCCGGACGCCTCCCCCCGCCGTTTCACACTCGACTATCGCGTAGTGATCGACCGGGTGCCGAACCACATGGTGCTCGTCGTCGCGCGCAATGACTTCGCCGGTGGTCACGTCAGCGCCGAACCGAAGCTGCTCGGCGCCCTGCAAGGCACTCGCACCCGGCTGGCAGTCGACCGCGGCGGCGCGAGCGACTGGAAGGGCTTCGCTGCCGCGGCGCAGCTCGGCATGCACCACATCGCCGAAGGGCACGATCATCTCCTCTTTCTCGTCGCGCTGCTGCTGCCTGCCCCGCTGCTTGCGAAGGGGCGGCGTTGGAACGGCTATGCCGGGCTGCGCCACACCGGTCGCGGCCTGATCGCCGTGGTCACCGCCTTCACCATCGGCCATTCGCTGACCCTGATCGGCGGTGCCTTCCTTGGCTGGCAGCTGCCGGTCCAGCCAGTCGAGATCGGCATCGCCTTGTCGGTGCTGATCTCGGCCGTTCACGCGTGGCGTCCGCTCTTCGCGGGACGCGAGGCGATTGTTGCCGGCCTGTTCGGCCTCGTCCACGGCCTCGCCTTCGCAACGCTGATCGGACATCTCGGCATGGAGCCAGCGCAGAAGGCCAAAGCGATCCTCGGGTTCAATATCGGCATCGAACTGATCCAGCTGCTCGTCGTCGCGGCCGTCATGCCTGCTTTGATCATGCTCGCCCGTACGCGCTTCTACCCGCCCGTGCGCATGGCGGGCGCCGCGCTCGCCGGCACCGCCGCTCTCGCATGGCTCACCGAACGCTTGTTCCAAGTCGAAAACCCGATCGCCAGCGCCATCGACCAAGGGCTCAGCTACGCGCCCTGGCTGCTCGCCCTGCTGACCGTCGCCGCAGCCACCGCCTTCATGCTCGGCCGCAAAGCGCATGCCGCCTGAGTTTCAACCCATGCGTTGAGGCAGGTAGCTGTCGTCTATGAAGTCGCTGAACTTGGTGATGTTGCTTTCAAACTTCAGCCGCACCTTGCCCGTCGCGCCGTGGCGCTGTTTGGCGATGATCACTTCCGCCTTCTGGAACGCGTCCTGCATTTCCTGCACCCAGGCATTGTACGCCTCGGCCGTTTTTCCATCCTGACTGTCGCCCTTGGGCTCGCGCGCAGCGACATAATATTCCTCTCGATAGACGAAGAGCACGATGTCGGCGTCCTGCTCGATCGAGCCGGATTCACGAAGATCGGAGAGCTGTGGCCTTTTGTCCTCGCGCTGCTCGACGGCACGGCTGAGCTGCGACAGCGCCATCACTGGCACGTTCAGCTCCTTGGCGAGCGTCTTCAGGCCGCGGCTGATCTCGGAGATCTCCTGCACCCGATTGTCGCCGCTGCTCTTGCCGCCGCCGGTCAGCAGCTGGAGGTAGTCGACGATGATCAGGCCGATGCCATGCTTGCGCTTCATCCGCCGCGCGCGCGTCCTCAGCGCGGCGATGGTGAGGCCCGGCGTGTCGTCGATATAGAGCGGCAGATTCTCAAGCTCCGCCGCAGCGCGCGCGAACTGGTTGAACTCGTCGCGGCTGAGCGAACCCGAACGGATTTTGGAGCCGACCACACCCGAATTTTCCGCGAGGATACGAGTTGCCAACTGGTCGGCGGACATTTCGAGGCTGAAGAAAGCAACCGGTGCGCCGAGCGATTTGGCGGGATCGATCCCGTCCTCGATATCGCGCTGGTAACGCTGGGCGGCGTTGAAGGCGATGTTGGTGGCGAGCGAGGTCTTGCCCATGCCCGGGCGGCCGGCAAGGATCAGCAGGTCGGACCGCTGCAGGCCGCCGGTGCGATGGTTCAGATCCTCCAGGCCGGTCGTCACGCCTGAGATATGGCCGCCCGAGTTCTGCGCCTTCTCCGCTTGGGCGATCGCGATGCGCGCCGCCTGCAGGAAGCTTTTGGTGCCTCCCTGCTCGCCACCCTGTTCGGCGACGCGGTACAGCGCCACTTCGGCCTGTTCGATCTGGCTTTTCGGGTCGACCGCCTCCGACGTGTCGAGCGCATTCTCGACCATCTCGCGGCCCACGCCGACCAGCTCCCGTAGCAGCGCCAGGTCATAGACCTGCTCGGCGAAGTCGCGCGCGCCGATCAGGGCGGCACCGCTGCCGGTCAGCTGGGCGAGATAGGCGGGGCCGCCCAGATCCTTCATCGCCTCATCGCTGTCGAACATCGGCTTCAGCGTTACCGGATTGGCGACCATGTTGCGGTCGACCAGCTTCAGGATCGCGTCGTAGATCCGCCCGTGAATCGGCTCGAAGAAATGATCGGCCTTCAGCTTCAGCTGCACGTCTTCGACCAGGCGATTGTCGATCATCAGCGCGCCAAGCAGCGCCGCCTCTGCCTCGATATTATGCGGCAGGGTCTGGGGTTCGACGCTCGCGTCGTGAATCAGCTTGAGCTCGGGCATGGGCGCATCATGCGCGCCGCGTGACTCGCACTCAAGACAACAAGCCTGTGGATGCTTTGGTGAATGGATTCAGTCACTCCGGCTCAAGCGATCGTGTGCGACGAGCCGGGCGGGAAAGAGGATGGATTCCGGCTTTCGCGCAAATGACGAAGAGGGCTAGGACGAGCGGACATGAGCGATCCGCGCATCATCGACATCGAGCTGGACGAGCACACGATCCTGTGGCGCTCGGCCGATGTTGAACAGGAGCGGCGGATCGCCATATTCGACCTGCTAGAAGGCAATCATTTCGCGCCGCAGCGTGAGCATGCCGACGGCTATAAGGGCCCCTACCGGATCAAGCTGCGAGTCGAGGAAGGCCGGCTGGCGCTGGACATATACCGCGAGGACCGCACGCACCTTGAGACGTTGGTGCTGGCGCTCGGGCGCTTTCGCAGGCCGATCAAGGACTATTTCGCAATCTGCGACAGCTATTATCAGGCGATCCGGCAGGCCACGCCGCAGCAGATCGAGACGGTGGATATGGCCCGCCGCGCCGTTCACAACGAAGCCGCCGAGCTGCTGCAGGAGCGGCTCGCGGGCAAGATCGACGTGGATTTCGACACGGCGCGGCGCCTCTTCACGCTCATCTGCGTGCTGCACATCAAGGGGTGAGCGTCTCGCTTGACCTCCACTTTCCGTTCGTGTCGAGCGAAGTCGAGACACGGCTTCTCGACTGCGCTCGAAGCGAACGGAGATGAGGTGACAAGAAAAGAACTGATTGAAGCCGCTCGCGCGGCTGCACGCAACGCCCACGCGCCCTATTCGCGCTTCGGGGTCGGCGCGACGCTGCTGATGACGGACGGCAGCGTGGTCACCGGCTGCAATTTCGAGAATGCGAGCTACGGCTTGTCGCTCTGCGCCGAAACGGTGGCGCTCGCCAAGGCGAACAGCGAAGGACGCCTGCGCGACGTGGCGGAAGTCGCAGTGATTGGCGGCACGATCACACCCGAAGGGCTGAGGGGCGGCTCTGTCGTCAGCCCCTGCGGCCGCTGCCGTCAGGTGCTGAACGAAGCGGCGCAGCTGGGCGGTCGCGACTTGCCTATCCACTGCGCCTCTGCCGATGGTGCGCATGTCGAAAGCTATCGCCTGTCCGAACTGCTGCCGCATGCATTCGGGCCGGCCAATCTGGGGATGTGAATGTCGATCCTGTCCGACCGGTGGATACGCGAACAGGCGCTTGGGAACGGCATGATCGAGCCGTTCGTCGAGAGCCAGCGGCGTGAGGGCTGCATCAGCTATGGCCTGTCGAGCTATGGCTATGACGCGCGTGTGGCCGACGAGTTCAAGATTTTCACCAACGTCGACAATGCGATCGTCGACCCGAAGGACTTCGCCGCCAACAGCTTCGTCGACCGTAAGACGAACGTCTGCATCATTCCGCCGAACAGCTTCGCGCTGGCGCGCACCGTCGAATATTTCCGCGTGCCGCGCGATGTGCTCGTCATCTGCCTCGGCAAATCGACCTATGCACGTTGCGGCATCATCGTGAACGTGACGCCGCTTGAGCCCGGCTGGGAGGGGCATGTGACCCTGGAATTCTCCAACACCACGCCCCTCCCCGCCAAAATCTACGCCAACGAAGGCGCCTGCCAGTTCCTGTTCCTGCAGGGCAACGAACCGTGCGAAGTCAGCTACGCTGATCGCGCGGGCAAATATATGGGTCAACAAGGCGTAACCCTGCCAAGGTTGTAAAGACCTAATAAGAGCCCTATATTCCGGTCATGATCGATCCCATTCTCGCCAACGCCAGCGTCAGCATCAGCACGCTCAAGAAGAATCCCAGCGCCGTCATCAAGGCAGCGGAGGGGTTCCCGGTCGCCGTGCTCAATCACAACAAGCCGACAGCTTACATCGTGCCGGCAGAGGCATGGGAAGCACTGCTCGACCGGCTTGAGGATATCGAACTGGCAGAGATTGTTCGTCAGCGTGAAGGCGAGGTCGGCATCCGAGTCGACATAAATGACCTATGAGCTCGAGTTCCTTCCAAGCGCTCAGAAAGAGTGGCGCAAGCTAGGTTACACAGTTCGGGAGCAGTTCACGCGCAAGCTGCGGCGCGTCCTAGAAGAACCGCACCGTCCGGCCGCTCGCCTCCACGCGATGCCGGACTGCTACAAGATCAAGCTGAAGGACTCAGGGTATCGGCTTGTCTATCGAGTGATCGATCGGGTCGTAGTCGTGCAGGTTGTCGCCATCGGCAAACGTGATGGCGACGTGTACGATGACGCGATTGGCCGGCTTGACAGCTAAGCTCAATATACCCGCTTCTTCGGCTTGATGTATTCGGCGTCGTCGGTGAGCGTGTATTCGTGGACGGGGCGGTAGTCGATCGTCACCCCTTCCTTGGCCAGCGACACGCCGGGGGCGCCGCCGGCCGAGTTCAGCCAGGTCACCGTGTGCTTCATCCAGTTCGCGTCGTCGCGCTCGGGGAAGTCCTCGTGCATGTGCGCACCGCGGCTTTCCTTGCGGTTAGCGGCCGAGTGCATGGTCACCACTGCCTGGGCGAGCAGATTGTCGAGCTCCAGCGTCTCGACTAGGTCGGTGTTCCAGACCAGCGAGCGGTCGGTCACGTGCACGTCGTCGATCGAACGCGCGATGGCGTCGATCTTGGTCTGGCCTTCCGCCAGCAGCGCTGAATCGCGGAACACTGCGGCATGCGCCTGCATCGTCTTCTGCATGTCGCGGCGGATCTGAGCAGTCGGGGAGCCGCCCTTTGCATGGCGAAAGCGGTCGAGCCTTGTGAGAGCGAACTCTTCCGATCCCTTGGGCAGCGGATTGTGCGGCGTATTCGGCTTCTGGATGTCGGCGATGCGCAGGCCCGTCGCCCGGCCGAATACGACGAGGTCGATTAGCGAGTTGGAGCCGAGCCGGTTGGCCCCATGCACCGAGACGCAAGCCGCTTCGCCGACTGCGAACAGGCCAGGCACCACGCTGTCCGGATTGCCATCCTTCAGCGTGACGACTTCACCATGATAATTGGTCGGGATGCCGCCCATATTATAGTGCACGGTCGGCACCACCGGCAGCGCTTGGCGGGTCAGGTCGACATTGGCGAAGACCTTGCCGGTCTCGGTGATCCCGGGCAGCCGCTCGTGCAGCACCTTGGCGTCGATATGGTCGAGGTGAAGGAAGATGTGATCCTTCTCCTTGCCGACGCCGCGCCCTTCCCGAATCTCCATCGCCATCGAACGCGAGACGACATCGCGCGAGGCCAGGTCCTTGGCCGAGGGCGCATAGCGCTCCATGAAGCGCTCGCCCTCGGAGTTGGTGAGGTAACCGCCCTCACCGCGGGCGCCTTCGGTGATCAGCACGCCCGCGCCATAGATGCCGGTCGGGTGGAATTGGACAAACTCCATGTCCTGCAGCGGAAGCCCGGCGCGCAGCACCATCGCATTGCCATCGCCGGTGCAGGTGTGGGCGGATGTCGCCGAGAAATAGCAACGGCCATAGCCACCCGTAGCCAGCACCGTCTGATGGCTGCGGAAACGGTGGATCGTGCCGTCGTCCATGCACAAGGCGATCACGCCCCGGCAGGCGCCATTCTCCATGATCAAATCGAGCGCGAAATACTCGATGAAGAAGTCGGCATCATATTTGAGGCTCTGCTGGTAGAGCGTGTGCAGCATGGCGTGACCGGTGCGGTCCGCCGCGGCCGCCGTCCGCTGCACCGGCGGTCCCTCGCCCATATTCTGCATATGGCCGCCGAACGGGCGCTGGTAGATGGTGCCATTCTCGTTGCGGCTGAACGGCATGCCGGCATGTTCGAGCTCGTAAACCGCGGCAGGTGCCTCGCGGCACAGATATTCGATCGCGTCCTGATCGCCGAGCCAATCCGAGCCCTTGACCGTGTCGTACATGTGCCATGACCAATGGTCGGGCGAGTTGTTGCCGAGCGACGCCGCGATGCCGCCCTGTGCCGCGACAGTGTGGCTGCGGGTCGGGAACACCTTGGTAATGCAGGCGGTCTTCAGCCCGGCGCCGGCAATGCCCATCGTCGCTCGCAGGCCCGCGCCGCCTGCGCCGACCACCACCGCGTCATAGGTGTGATCGATGATCTTGTACGCGTCCGCCATCAGGCCGCACCCCCGCCAAAGGCGATCTTGAGAATGGAGAAGATCGCGAAGGCCGCCATCGCGATCACGTAGAAATTGAGCAGCACCAGCGCGACCACCCGCGTCTCGTCATGCTGGTAATCCTCGATCACCACCTGCAGGCCCATGCGGAAATGCCAGAAGACGCTGGCCACCAGCAGCATCATCGGCACCGCCGCCATCGGTGAGGACAACCAGGTGGTGATCGTCAGATAGTCGAACGCCGGCAGCCGCAGCAGCGAGATGAGCAGCCAGCTCATCAGCAGGAAGTTGGAGCCCGCGGTCAGCCGGTGCATCCACCAATGGTGCGCGCCGGTCTTGGCGGAGCCGAGCCCGCGGACGCGGCCGATTTCAGTGCCCGTGCCCATCAGTTCCTCCCCACGAGCAGAACTGCCCAGAAGATCAAGGTCATCAGGATCGAAAAGCCCCAGGTCAGCTGTGCCGAAAGCTTGTTGCTCTTCAGCTCGAAGTTGGCGCCGGTGTCCATCACCAGGTGGCGGATCCCCGAGGCCATGTGCTGGAACAGAGTGAGCGTCAGCCCGATGCCGAACAGATAGCCGAGAATGTTGAGCTCGCCCGATGACACCGTGAACACGTCGCGGAAGTTCGCATAAGCCTCTGGCCCGCTCGCCAGCGCAACCAGCCACCAGACGAGCAGGATGGCGCCAACCGTCGCCATGCCGGACCCAGTCACGCGGTGCAGGATCGAGACCGCCATGTGCGGCCCCCAGCGCCATATCGTCAGGTGCGGCGACAAGGGCCGGTTGCGGTTGCTGCTGCTCATCGGAGCCCCTCTTCCTGTTCTTCGGGGAAGCTCTTAGCCAATGCGCCGCCGCTTGCAATAATGCGGCTCCGTGGCGCCGATGTTTAACCCGGGCTTTACCAGCGGAGGCCTAGCAGGAGCCGGACGGCGTAGCGAAGGACGAAGCCAAGTGAGTTCTCAGAAAACTGCGAACACCAACCAACTTGCGGACACCATCGCGATCTCGGTACGCGAGCGGCTCAACGAATTCGACCGCGACGGCACTCTGACCAGCGATCTGCGCGAGGCGTATGAGGTTGTCGAGCCGAAGGCGGACGACATCTCCCGCCGCTTCTGGGAAGCCTTCAACCAGTCGAACTACGTGCAGCCGAAGGTCACGGGCGAGGCGCTGGAAAAAAGGATTGCGGCGAGCACCGCTTTCACGCGCGAGAAATTCATGAACTTGTCGGGCCAAGCCTGGGCCGACATGGCGCGCACCAATGCAGCTTTCTGCGAGCGCGCGGGCGTGCCGCTCTACGCTTCGCTTGCAGCTTTCGCCGCCGCCTACGATCTCGCGATGGAAACCGTCTTCCACGCCTGCAAGGACGACATCAGGAGACTCGCCCGCCTGACCCGTGCTATCCGCCGGGCGGCAATGATCGAGGCAGAAATCATGTCTGCCTTTGTAGCTGAGCTGCGCGCCCGCCAGGCGGCAGCAGGCCGGTCCGAACAAGCAGACCTGTTCCAGAACCGGGTCGCGTCGGAGGTCTCCACCACCGTTTCGCTAGGCGAGTCCCTGCGCACGCAGGCCGCCGATGCTTCGATCGCCGCGCGAGGGATGCTCGGCAAGGCCTCCGAAGTCGCCGCTGCCGCCGAACAGTCGGCCGTTGCGATGCGGGAAGCGGCCCACACCGCAGCCGGCCTGATCCGAGCGATTGAGGATGCCCGCACCGAAGTGGAAACCGCCGCGGGCATCGCCACGCGTGCCGCTGGCCAGGCGACCGCCGCCGTCGAGGTCTCCGAAGCCCTGTCGAACCATGCTCAGTCGATCGAGTCGATCCTCGGCCTCATCCGCGATATCGCCGGGCAGACCAACCTGCTGGCGCTCAACGCCACCATCGAAGCGGCGCGCGCCGGCGATGCCGGCCGCGGCTTCGCGGTCGTCGCTCAGGAAGTGAAGAGCCTCGCCAATCAGACGGCGCGTGCGACCGACGACATCGCCGCCAAGATTGCTGCCATCCAGGCCGCGACCCGTACCACGGTCGAAGCCAATGGCTCGATCCGCGACACGGTCGGCGAAGTCCAGCAATCCGCAGACCGCATCCGCGCAGCGATGGAGACGCAGGCGCAGACGGTCACCATGATCACCGCCGCGGTGGACGAGACCGCGCTGGCCGCGGACTCCATGTCCTCGACCATCGCCTCGATCCGACAAGACACCGAGACGGTCGCCAGCGAGATCGACGAACTCGAGACGGGCTTCCGCAAGGTCGACGACCAGCTGGGGCATTTGAAGTCGGCGGCGCAGGATTATGTGAAGCTGGTGGCGTAGTCAGAAGCGAAGAACAGGGCTTCGGACAGGCTCAGCCCGGACGGGTGGAGGAGAGATCGTCCCAAGCTCCGTTCGGGCTGAGCTTGTCGAAGCCCTGCTTTTCCTTTTACCGCCGCACCCATGACGAACATCCTCCTGACCGGGGCCTCGCGCGGGATCGGCGCGGCTTGCGCCGAGGCTTTCAGCGCCCACAATCTGATCGGCACGTCCAGCGCCGATGGCGACCTGGCCGATCCCGCGACCCCGCAGCGCATCTGGAACAGCGCGCTCGAGCGGTTGGACGGGCGGATCGACGTGCTCGTCAACAATGCAGGCGTGTTCGAAGCGGCGCCGGTGGACCTGGCTCACGACAAATGGGTCGGCGCCTGGGAGCGGACGATGCGGATCAACCTGACTGCTTCGGCCGAGCTCTGCCGGCTCGCCGTGCTCCACTTCCGCGAACAGGGCGGCGGCCGCATCGTCAACGTCGCCAGCCGCGCCGCCTATCGCGGCGACTCGCCGGCGCACTGGCATTACGCCGCGTCCAAGGCCGGCATGATCGGCATGACCAAATCGATCGCGCGCGGGTTCGCGGCCGAGAACATCCTCGCTTTCGCCGTCTGCCCCGGCTTCGTCATGACCGGCATGGCCGAGGATTATCTGGCGAGCCGCGGCGGCGACAAATTGCTCGCCGACATCCCGCTCGGCCGCGTCGCCACTCCGGACGAGGTTGCGTCCGCAGTGCGCTACCTGGCCCTCGAAGCGCCCGCCTCCATGACCGGCGCCGTGATCGACATCAACGGCGCGAGCTATGTCCGCTAGTACATGGAAGCTGACGCTGCCGTGCACGCGCGCGGAAGCCGAGGCCATCGACGCGGGCGCCATCGAGATCGACGCCGTGCTGATGACAACGGAGGTCGTCGAAGACGATGTCGAGCAGTGGCGGCTCGACGCCTATACGGAGGATGAGCCTGGGCCGGAGATGATCGCGGTCATTAGGGCCCTGGTGCCGAGCGCAGCTAACGTCACGCCCGACATCCAGCAGCTGAGCGACGAAGACTGGGTGGCGATGAGCCAGGCCGGGCTGGAGCCGATCCGCGAGGGCCGTTTCATCGTCCACACCGAAGCGCATCCGGTGGAGCCCCGCCCCGGCGAGCGCGCCTTCCTGATCAATGCGGGGCAAGCCTTCGGAACCGGCCACCACGGCACTACGGCCGGCTGCCTCGCAATGCTGGACAGGCTCGCGGGCGAAAGCTTCGATCGGGTCATCGACCTGGGCACCGGGACCGGCCTCCTCGCCTTCGCCGCCCGTCATCTCTGGCCCGGTGCGCAGGTGATCGCGACAGACATCGACCCGGTCGCGATCGACGTCACCGCCGAAAACGCGGAGACCAACGGCGTCCAGGGCGTCGAGCTGATCGTTGCCGACGGTGCTCGTTCGCCCGCGATCACCGGCAGCGCACCTTACGATCTGATCATCGCCAACATTCTCGCCGGCCCGCTGGTCGCAATGGCGCCGGAGATCGCCGCCATCGCCGCACCAAGTGCAACGATCGTGCTCGCCGGCCTGCTGACCAACCAGGCCGATAAGGTGCGCGCCGCCTATCGTGCGGTCGGCTGCTCGGTTGAAGAAATGGACGAGCGCGGCGACTGGACCATTCTACGGCTGCGGGCGGCTGCGGTTCCGGTCACCGATGCCAGGTCGGACGATGCTGGCCGCGAGAACTGGGCACGAGACATTTAGCCATGGCCGCAGAGGCGCCCTGGTGGAAACGCGCGGTTTTCTACCAGATTTATCCGCGCAGCTTTGCGGACGGGAATGGCAACGGCGTCGGCGACCTGGCCGGCATCATACACCGGCTGCCCTATATCGCCTCGCTCGGTATAGACGCGATCTGGCTGTCGCCCTTCTTCCGCTCGCCGATGAAGGATTATGGGTATGACGTCGCCGATTATCGCGACGTCGATCCGCTATTCGGCACCCTTTCCGACTTCGACAGGCTGCTTGAACACGCTCATTTACTCGGGCTCAAGCTGATCATCGACCAGGTCTGGTCGCACACGTCGGACCAGCATTCGTGGTTTAGGGACAGCGCCGCCCGGCGCGGCGGCTATGACGAATGGTATGTCTGGGCGGATGCGAAACCGGACGGCACGCCGCCCAACAATTGGCAAGCGAGCTTCGGCGGCCCGGCCTGGACCTGGCATCCGGGCCGCCGCCAATATTATCTGCACAACTTCCTTAGCTCGCAGCCCGACCTGAACTTCCACAATCCTGCCGTGCAGGATGCGATCTTGGACGTGGCTCGCTTCTGGCTCGATCGCGGCGTCGATGGCTTTCGGTTGGACGTGATCAACTATGTCGCGCACAATCCGGCACTGACCGACAATCCGGTCGCGCGTTACGCCGCCACTCCTCCGGCAACGATCCGCTTCCAGCGGCAGCGGCACAACAAATCCCAGCCGGAGGCGCTGGCCTTCGTCGCCCGGCTCCGCGCCCTGCTCGACGATTATGATGACAGGATGGCGGTCGGCGAGATCTTCGACGACGACATGCTGGCGCGGCAGCTGGAATATACCGATGGCCCGGACCGGCTGCACACCGCCTACAGCTTCCATCTCCTGAACGCGCGCAAGGCGACGCCGGACCTGTTTGCGGACGCCATAATGGCGTGGACCGATGCGGCGGGCTGGCCATCCTGGTCACTCGGCAATCACGACGTCCCGCGCTTTCCCACCCGGCTCGCCGCCGACGACCCGCGGCTCACCCGCAGCTCGATGCTCCTTCTGCTGTGCATGCGCGGCACACCCTTCCTCTACCAGGGCGACGAACTCGGCCTGCCCCAGGCGCGCGTGCCGTTCGAACGGCTGCGCGATCCTTTCGCCATCGCCAGCTGGACCGAAGACGCACAGGATGCCGGGCGCGACGGCGCCCGCACGCCCATGCCGTGGACCGAAGACATGCTCCGTACCGAGACCTGGTTGCCCATCGACTCGCGCCACCTGGCGCTCGCGGTGGAGCGGCAGGAGCGCGTTCCTCACTCGACGCTCCAGTTCACCCGGCGCTTGCTGGCCCTGCGGCGAGCACATCCGGCGCTGCAATATGGTGACGCCAGGCTGGTCGAAGCTCCCGCGGGCGTTCTCGCCTTCGAACGGCAACTCGGCGACCAGCGCCTACTGTGTCTGTTCGAACTGAGCGGGGCTGAATCCACCTACGACCTGCAGGGTCCGGGGGCGCTACTGGACACCGGTCTACCCGCTCAAGCCGCAGATGGACAGGTGACGCTGCCCGCCTACGGCGCAGCGATCCTGGCGCTGAGTCAGGCGCCTTGTTCGGCCTCGCCCTCCGCATCGGCCGCTGGCGTCAGGTAGTAGGGCTCGACCGGACCGGTCAGCTTGATGGTAAGTGGCCGGCCATGGCGGTCGACCTTCTTGCCGAGCGCCACGCGCACCCAGTTCTCCGAGACCGAATATTCCTCGACATCGGTGCGCTCATTGCCCTTGAAGCGAATGCCGATGCCGCGGCTCAGCACGTCCTGATTGAAGTGCGGGCTGCGCGGATCGTTCGAGAGGCGGTCGGGAGGCGTGTCGGTCATGGCCGAGGCGCATAGCCCGGACCCGCCCGACTTTGCAAAGGCTTGCGCACCGGCAGCGGCTATGGCCTGTTCGTCCGATCAAACGGGGGGACACTCATGAGGCTCGGCGTAGCGGCTTATAGATTTTTTGTGATGTCGCTCGCGCTTCGGACCGGTGCCGCCGCCTTCGACACCCTGTACAGCCATGCGGGCTGGTATGCCGATCCGGTCGCATGGACACGGCAGCCGATTAGTCCGCCGGGCGCGATGAACCCGTGGCCGATCCTGACCGTCTTGGCGGTCCTCGGAACGCTGACTGCCCTGATCGCCCTGTGGCGCGACCGTCGCATCAGGAGCCGCTCCGCCATCATTCCTCCACTCGGCCTTGTCGCGGTGCTGATCGCAACCGGCGTCTATTTTGTACCGACTTTAGTGGGGCTCGCGGATCACGCGAACTTGACCGACGCGCAGATCGTCGAGGCCGTCCGCCTCTGGATCACGCTCAACATCTTGCGCCTGCTCGCTTTGCTTGCGCTCTTTTACCTCGCTCTCGTCGCGCTGGGGCGGATGAGCAGCGACTAGGCGGCGAGGTCGCGCAGCCGCACGTTCGCCGTTTTCAGGTCCTCGACGAAGCGGCCGAATTCGTCCTCCGCCTTAGCCTTGTCCTGCAGCCGGAGCAGATAGCTTGGGTGGATCGTCACCCAGCATTCGCCGCCATCGGCCAGCTTGAGCGGCTGTCCGCGGCTGCCGGAAATCGTCACGACCTTGCCGAGCAGCGAGCGGGCGGCGGTGGCGCCGAGCGCGACAGTCACAGGCGGCCGGATCAGCACCCGCTCCTGATCGATCCACCAGCGGCAGGCGTCGATCTCCGAGCCGTTCGGCTTCGAATGGATGCGGCGCTTGCCGCGCTGCTCGAATTTGAAATGCTTCACCGCATTTGTGACATAGGTGTTCGAGCGGTCGACCCCCGCCTGCGCCAGCGCCTTGTCCAGCACCTGGCCGGCGGGCCCAACGAAGGGCTTGCCGGCCAGATCCTCCTGGTCGCCCGGCTGTTCGCCGACCAGCATCAGCTTGGCCGAGACTTCACCTTCGCCGAAGACGGTCTGCGTCGCGCACCTGTAGAGGTGGCAACGGGTGCACGCAGCCGCTTCGTCGCGCAGCGCTTCCCAGGCGACGCGCGCATTGCCGCCGATGTCCGCACGCGATGCCGCGACCATTCTAGCCTCCCGAGCCTGCGCCCCCGCGATCAGCTGCGGGACCAACGCGGTCTCCGGCATGTTTTTCCAATATTTGCGCGGCATCTCCTTCAGCATGGCGCCGACTTTCAGCCGTGCCGGGTTGAAGATCGAGCCGTAATAAGTGCGCCAGACCTCCTCTACGGCGTCGCCCTGCGGCGCATCCGCCTTGGTCGCGCCCGGACTTTCGGTGAGGCTCTCTCCATCCCAATGGATCGACAGTTCCGGCGTCAGGATCGACCAGTGCATCGACGCAAATCTTCTGACGAAGAAGCCGGCGTTGACGCGTACGATGTGATGCTCTGGCTCGAACCAGGCGACGAAGCGCGTGCCCTCCTCCGTCTCCACCTCGCGGAAGCGGACGAAGGCTCGCATCTTGTGCATGTCCCGCCGCACGCCTTTGGCCATCTCTTCCAGCCGCCGCAGCAGCGGATCAGCCCGGTCGTCCATGGCGCCAGGCTGGTCGCGCAGGCGCAACAGCATGCGGTAGAGCATGGCGAACCGCTCGGGATCGCTGTGCGCGACCACCGACTGGGCGAGCTCCACGAAGGGGCGCGGCACGCTGAAAGCCCCGGCAACTGCCTCCGGCACGGCTTCGTCGCCGAACAGATCGCCTGCCCGCTCGCCGACTTGCCAGACGACCTGGTCCGCCGGCACGCGCGCCGCCGCCAAGGCTCTCGCTGCGGTGCGCCAGCCGTCGAAGTCGTCCTCCGTCGCGAGCTGTGCGACCCTCACTCCCGCTCGTCGCTCCCGGGCGGATTGGCCTTGGCGTTCTCCAGCTCCGCCGGCTTGCGGTTCTCGTACACGCCCGCGAGTTCGCGCTCCTTGTGCTCGGACAGCACCTCCGAGGCGGCGGGGAACATCTCCTCCTCTTCCTCGTCGATATGGTGTTCGTAGCGGTGCCGGAGATGCTGGAACTTCGCATCCCATTCGGCAGAGGCGGCGTCCAGGTCCATCATCTCGGCGAGAATGTCGTCGACTTCCTTATGCTCGGCAACCGAGTGGCGGGCGTCGTCGCGCACCTCGGGCTTGGCCAACATCGTCGCATAGAGCGACTCTTCCTCCGCCGCCGCATGGGACTGGAGTTCCAGGCGGAACTCCTCGAACAGCTTGGCGCGGCCGTTGCCGCCTTCGCCAAGTCGGCGCAGCATATCCCGCTGCTTGTCGTGATCGCGCTTCAGCTTCGCGTAAATATCCTGATCGGCCATGCGGTCCTCCTTGCCCGGTCGAACGGATGATCAGGCAAACAGCTCCAGCTGTTCGCGTTTGGGCGCCACCAGCGGCTTCAACTCCGCCCTGTCGCTGAGCATTACCGGGCGCCAATCTTCGGCGACGATGAAAGGGCGAAGCTTGGCAATGGAAACGGTCAGCCGGGCGACATCGTCGAGGCGGAGCCGGCGCCATCGGCGGCTCGCGACGATGGCATTCACCGCCTTCACACCGAGGCCCGGCACGCGCAGCAGCAGCTCTTTTGGTGCGCGGTTCACATCAATTGGAAAGCTTTCGCGGTGTTTCAGCGCCCAGGCGAGCTTCGGATCAATGTCGAGCGGCAGCATGCCCGTTTCGTTCGCTGCCGCGACAACTTCCTGCGGCTGGAAACCGTAGAAACGCATCAGCCAGTCGGACTGGTAGAGCCGATGCTCGCGCATCAGCGGTGGGCGCTGGAGCGGCAGCACGGCGCTTGCGTCCGGAATCGGGCTGAAAGCAGAGTAATAGACGCGCCGCAGACTGTATTTGCCGTAGAGGGATGAGGCGCGCAGCACGATGTCCCCGTCGGTGGCGCTGTCCGCGCCGACAATCATCTGCGTCGACTGCCCTGCGGGCGCGAGGCGCGGCGCGTGCTTGTACTTCTTCGCCTCCGCGGCGTCGTCGATCGCGTGCTTCACATCGGCCATGGCGCTTTCGATGCGCGTCCCGTCTTTCTCTGGCGCCAAGCGTTTGAGCCCGCGTTCCGTCGGCAGCTCGATGTTGATCGACACGCGGTCGGCATGAACGCCGGCCAGCCGCACTAGCTCGGGATCAGCATCCGGAATGGTCTTCAGGTGAATATAGCCTCGGAAATCATGATCTTCGCGCAGGCTGCGCGCTACTTCGACGATCTGCTCCATCGTGTAGTCGGAGCTGCGGATAATCCCGGAGGAAAGGAACAGACCCTCGATATAGTTGCGCTTGTAAAAAGCGAGGGTGAGGTCGACGACTTCCTTGGCGGTAAAGCGCGCCCGCCGCACGTTCGAGCTCTTCCGGTTGATGCAGTAATGGCAGTCGAAGATGCAGCTGTTAGTCAGCAGGATCTTCAGCAGCGAAATGCAGCGCCCGTCCGGCGCATAGGCATGGCATATGCCCATGCCTTCCGTCGAGCCGATGCCCTTCCCGTCCCGGCTGTCCCGCTTCGACGTGCCCGAAGAGGCGCAGGACGCATCATATTTCGCCGCGTCCGCGAGAATTTCGAGCTTCTGACGGACGTCGAGTTGAGCCATGCGTTCTACTTATGTTCGGTAGCGCACAAACTCAAGTGCTTGATTGCGCAACTGTTCCCCGGCGCAGGCCGGGGCCCAGCCACCTTGGACCCCGGCCGTCGCCGGGGAACTGTTAGGCAGCAGCCTCCGGCGTCATCAGCTTGCGGACGAATCCGATCAGGCCGGTCTGGCGGCTGCGCTTCAGCCGCTCCGCCTCCAGGATGGTCTGGACTCGGCGGAAGCAGGCATGGGCATCATCGTTGACGAGCACATAGTCATAGCCGTCCCAATGGCCGATCTCGCTCGCGGCCCTCGCCATGCGCGCGGTGATCACTTCGTCGCTATCGGTGGCACGGGCGCGCAGGCGGCGCTCCAGTTCCTCCATCGACGGCGGCAGGATGAAGACGCGGACGACATCGCCGCCGGCGAGCTGGTGCAGCTGCTGCGCGCCCTGCCAATCGATGTCGAACAGCACGTCGTTGCCGGAGGCCAGAATGTCATCGACCGGCTTGGCGGGGGTGCCATAGCGGTGGCCGAAGACGTGCGCCCATTCCAGGAACTCTCCCGCCGCCACCATCTCCTTGAACCGCGCTAGGTCGGCAAAGTGATAATCGACACCGTCCTGCTCGCCGGGACGGATGGGCCGCGTCGTCACCGACACCGACATGCGCAGCGTCCGGTCCGACTCGAGCAGCATGCGCGAGATCGTCGACTTGCCCGCGCCCGAGGGCGAAGACAGCACGAACAGCACGCCGCGCCGGCGGAACTTGTGCGGATCGTCGGGGCGCGAGGCGGTCAGCGTGGTCGGGCGAAGCACGGCTGCGCTACTGGCCCGTGCCCGCCCTCGCGTCAACGTCAGTAGCGGCCGCGGCGGCGGTCCATCGCCTTCTTGGCGACATAAGCGCCGCCCAGGATCATGCCCAGGGGACCCATGCGCCGCAGCGCCCCGGCCGCCAATGCGCCGGTCAACATGCCGCTGCCGCCGCGCCCGCTGCGCCGTCCGAGTTCGCGCCCGACGAGCGCGCCGATCACCTTGCCGATCATCTCAATCTCCTTTTCGCGGAGGCATAACGCCGGAGCGGGATGCTTTCTCCGCAAGGCCGGAGACGCCCCTGCGCCGGTCCAGTTCCGCCAGGACATCGTCAAAACTCAGCCCCATGCTCTCCAGCAGCACGGCCAGATGGAAAAGCAGATCGGCGGCTTCCGAAGTCAGCCCTTCAGCATTCCCCTTGGTCGCGGCGATCACGGCTTCGACGGCCTCTTCGCCGACCTTCTGCGCGATCCGCTCGCGCCCTTTTGCGAGCAGCCGGGCCACGTAGGAGTCGGACGGGTCGGCGCCTCGCCGAGCACGGATGAGTTCCGACAGCTGAAGCAGCCGATCCTCAGTCATGACGCCGCACCGGATAGCCGGCCGCACCCAGCGCGGCGTGCGCTTCTGCGATCGTGTGATGGCCGAAATGGAAGATGGAGGCCGCGAGCACGGCGGAGGCATGGCCGTCCCTGACGCCCGCGACAAGATGCTCGAGTTCGCCGACGCCGCCGCTTGCGACCACCGGCACCTGCACGGCGTCTGCGATGGTTCGGGTCAGCGCCAAGTCATAGCCCCCCTGCGTGCCGTCCCGGTCCATCGAGGTGACGAGCAGTTCGCCGGCGCCAAGTTCCGCCAGCCGCAGCGCGTGTTCGACGGCATCGATGCCCGTCTCGCGGCGGCCGCCATGAGTGAAGATCTCCCACCGGTCCTTCGTCACCGCGCGGGCGTCGATCGAGGCGACCACGCATTGGCTGCCGAAGCGATCGGCCACCTCGGCGACCAGCTCCGGCCGGGCCACGGCAGCCGAGTTGACTGCGACCTTATCGGCACCGGCAAGCAGCAACGCTCGGGCATCCTCGACCGAGCGCACGCCGCCGCCGACGGTCAGCGGCATGAAGCAGACCTCGGCCGTGCGCCGCACAACCTCGACCATCGTGCCCCGCGCTTCGTGGCTGGCGGTGATGTCGAGGAAGCAGAGCTCGTCCGCGCCCGCCGCGTCATAGGCGCGCGCCTGCTCGACCGGATCGCCGGCATCCGCCAAGTCGACGAAGTTCACGCCCTTCACCACGCGCCCATTCGCGACGTCGAGGCAGGGGATGACTCGAACGCGGACGGTCATCTCGCGGCGGCCTCGATCGCGTCTGCGAGGTCGATGCGACCGTCGTAGATGGCGCGGCCGGTGATCACACCCTCGATGCCGGTATGAGGCTTCAGCGCTGCGATGTCCTCCATGCCGGCGAGGCCGCCGCTGGCAATCACCGGCAGCGACTGGCCATCGGCCAAGGCGACCGTCCCCTCGACGTTCACGCCCCGCAGCATGCCGTCCCGGCCCACGTCGGTGAACAGCAGCGCAGCTACCCCCACATCCTCGAAGCGGCGGGCAAGGTCTATAACGGGCACGTCGGACACATCGGCCCAACCGGCCGTCGCCACCATGCCGTCGCGTGCATCGACCGCGACGACGATCCGGCCGGGAAAGTCGCGCGCGGCGCCCTTCACCAGATCAGGGTCGGTGAGGGCGGCGGTGCCGATCACCGCCCGCACCACCCCGTAATCAAACCAGCGCTCGATCGCCTCGCGCGAGCGGATTCCCCCGCCGAGCTGCACATTGCCGCGGAAGGCGTTGACGATGCGGCGGACGGCTATGCCGTTGACGCTCTCGCCGGCAAAGGCGCCGTCCAGATCGACGACATGGATCCACTCCGCGCCGGCCGCGGCGAACCGCTCTGCCTGAGCTGCGGGGTCGTCGGCATAGACGGTGGCGCGGTCCATATCGCCCTCGGCGAGCCGCACCACCTGTCCGCCCTTCAGGTCGATGGCCGGAAAGACGATCATCTGATCCTCCCCGGCACGGGGAGGGGGACCGCGCCGCGCAACGGCGTGGTGGAGGGGGCCCAAAGGCTGGCACAGGCGGAGGGCCCCCTCCACCAGCCTGCGGCTGGTCCCCCTCCCCTTGCCGGGGAGGATTTCATCGCCGCCATGCCAGAAATCTCCTCAGCAGCTCGATCCCATAAAGCTGGCTTTTTTCCGGATGGAATTGCACGCCTGCCATATTGTCACGGCCGATCGCGGCGGTGACCGGACCGCCATGATCCGTGTCCGCCAGCACGCCTTCGCCTTCATAGGCATAGCCGTGAAGGAAATAGGCCTCCCCGTCCGCAATCAGCGGGTGCTCGGCGCGAGGGCGGACATCGTTCCAGCCCATATGCGGGACCTTAAGTTCCGGCGAAGCGGGCAACGCCCCCACCCGGCCCTTCATCCAGCCCAGGCCCGGCGTCGTCCCATGCTCCTCGCCGGCTTCCGCCATCAGCTGCATGCCGACGCAGACGCCGAGAAAGGGGCGGCCCTTTTCGACAACGACTTCGTTCAGCGCCTCGATCATGCCGGGCACGGCAGCCAGCGCCCGCATTGCCGCGCCGAACGCGCCCACGCCGGGCAGCACGATGCGGTCTGCCATGCGGATGCCGATCGGGTCGGCGGTGACCGCGATCCGCTCGGCTCCGGCTGCCCTCAGCGCGTTATGGACCGAAAAGAGATTGCCGGCGCCGTAATCGACCAGCGCGACCGTTTCAGCCACCAAGTGTACCCTTGGTGGACGGCACCGCATCGGCCTTGCGCGGATCGATCTCGACCGCCTGGCGCAGCGCCCGGGCAAGCGCCTTGAACGCGCTTTCGACCAGATGGTGATTGTTGCGGCCGTAAAGATTGTCGACATGGAGCGTCAGGCCGGCCGTCTGGGCAAAGCTGTGGAACCAGTGTTCGACCAGTTCAGTATCCCACTCGCCAAGCTTCTCCTGGGTGAACTCCAGCTTCCAGACGAGGAAGGGCCGTCCGGAAATGTCGAGCGCGCAGCGGGTCAACGCCTCGTCCATCGGCGCATAGGCGGTGCCATAGCGGGTGATGCCGCGCCGGTCTGCCAGTGCCTGGGAGATTGCCTCGCCGATCGCCAGCGCCGAATCTTCGGTTGTGTGGTGCTGATCGATATGCAGATCGCCTTCGACCGCGACGTCCAGGTCAATTAGCGAATGGCGGGACAGCTGTTCGAGCATGTGATCGAGAAAGCCTATGCCGGTCGCGACCCGATAGGCTCCCGTCCCATCGAGATTGACGGTCACCGCGATCTTCGTCTCGCTGGTGTTTCGGTTCACCGTGGCCGTGCGCATGGCGCGCCTATGCGAACAAGTGTTCCGCTTTGCAACGTGGCTTGACCCGCCCGCTCGCCCCTTTACGAGTCGAGGGGATGAGCGAGACTCCGCCCGACAGCCTGATTCCGTACGACGAGATCGTGCAGGAGGCGCTGCGCGCCGTCGTCGGTCGCGTGCTGGGCGAAGTGCAGGAATCGGGCGGGCTGCCCGGCGAGCATCATTTCTACATCACCTTCAAGACCGGTCATCCCGGCGTCGATCTGCCCAAGCACCTGACCGAACGCTTCCCCGACGAGATGACGATCGTGCTCCAGAATAAGTTCTGGGACCTGAAGGTCGGCGACCAGCATTTCGAGGTGGGGCTCAGCTTCAATCAGGTGCCCGCCAAGCTCTCGATTCCGTTCGCTGCGGTCACCGGCTTCGTCGATCCGGCGGTCAACTTCGCGCTGCAGTTCCAGGCGCAAGGCGAGGATGCCGGTCCCGAGCCGCACGAAGCCGCCGAGAATGACGGTCCCACTGTGACTCCGGCCGAAGATGGCTCGAACGTCGTGACGGTGGATTTCGGCCGGAAGAAATAAGTTCTACTCCGTTCGCTTCGAGCGACGTCGAGAAGCGTATCTCGACTTCGCTCGATACGCCGGAAGGAGGTCACCGAGGCGGCGGAGGCCCCTGGATCGTCGGCCCCAAGTTCTGCATCACCTCGCGCGCATCGAAGTCGCGAGCGTCGCGGGGACGGCCCTTGAACATCACGATCTCGGCAAAGGCTTCGAACCGGTCGATGGTACGGACGTCGATCGTGTCGGCCCAAAACGGGTCGTAACCCCAGGGATCCCACGCCCGCCAGCCAAAGCCGCCGCCATAATAGCGCCAGCTCGGTCCCCAATAGCCCCAAGGGCCGGCGCCGAACGGGCGCGGCGTGGTCTGCACCGATGTGCGGCGGTCAGTCTCACGGTCCACCAGGGTGAAGCCGTCATAGCCTTGCTGCACGGTCAGTTCCGCAGCGCGGAAGAGCAGGTAATTCTCCACCGTCTCGCGGGCGGTGAACTGGTTGCCCGCGAACATCACCCGGAACCGGTTTGCCTCGATCCGCTGTTCCGAGAAGCCGCCGCGGACGCCCGTAGGGGCGCCGAGCGGCTGGTACGGCGTCGGCGTGGCGCAGCCAGCGAGCAGCGCGGCCAGGCCAAGTGTAGCAAAAGTCAGGCGTTTCATTTCGTCGCGACCTCGTTTCCTTCCATCGTCAGAACAATGGGGGAGCGGACCCGTTCCACGCGATCAGTTGCAGGCGAAAACCCTCTTTAACTTAGGTGTCAGCAATGGCACTCTCCCCGGCAAACGAGACCGAGTCAGGAGAAGGATATGGCCACTCTCGCACAGCCGCCGGTCGAGAGTTTCACCGATCCGCTGGATGTCAGCCGGGCTGAAATCTACCGCGAGCATAAGTGGCACGAGCCGTTCCGCCGTCTGCGCACCGAGGCGCCGGTCTATAAGTGCGAACATAGCAGCTTCGGCCCCTATTGGTCGGTCTCGACCTACAAGCCGATCGTCCATGTCGAATCGCTGCCGGAGCTTTTCTCCTCGGAAGCAGGCGGCATCACCCTCGCCGACCGCCTGGCCGACGATTATGCGATGCCGATGTTCATCGCCCGCGACCGGCCGGTGCACACCGCCCAGCGCCGCACCGTCGCGCCAGCCTTCACTCCCAGCGAGATCGTCCGCATGTCGGGCGATGTCCGCCGCCGCACCGCGGAAATCCTGGACGAACTGCCCTGGGGCGAGACGTTCGACTGGGTCGACCGGGTCTCGATCGAGCTCACCACCCAGATGCTGGCGATCCTGTTCGATTTCCCGTGGGAGGACCGGCGCAAGCTGACCTTCTGGTCCGACTGGGCCGGCGATATCGAGCTGGTCCACAACGAGGCGACCCGCCAGGAGCGGCTCGGGCACATGTTCGAGTGCATGACCTATTTCAAGAAGCTGTGGGACTCGAAGCTCGGCAAGGAGCCGACGCCCGACCTCATCTCGATGATGATGCATTCCGAGGCCATGTCGAGCATGCCCGACAATGAGTTCATCGGGAACCTGATCCTGCTGATCGTCGGCGGCAACGACACCACGCGCAACTCGATGACCGGCGCCGTCTATGGCCTCGACAAATTTCCGGACGAGCGCGCGAAGCTCGAGCAGAATCCCGACCTGATCCACAATGCGGTGCAGGAAATCATCCGCTGGCAGACGCCGCTCGCCCATATGCGCCGCACCGCGAAGGAAGACACCGAACTCGAAGGGCAGCAGATCAAGGCCGGCGACAAGCTCGCGCTCTGGTACATCTCCGCCAATCGCGACGAGAGCGTCTTTCCCAATGCCGACAAATTGATCGTCGATCGCGAGAATGCGCGGCGGCACCTCGCCTTTGGTTACGGCATTCACCGCTGCGTCGGCGCCCGTCTCGCCGAGCTGCAGATCGCCGTGTTGCTGGAGGAAATGGCCAAGCGTCGGATGCGGGTGAACGTGATGGAGGAACCGGTGCGGGTGAGCGCCTGCTTCGTGAACGGCTATCGCACGTTGCCGGTCCAAATCAGCAAATATTGAAGCCGCGGCGCTGCTTCCCACGTAGCTGACCCCAAACAGCGCGAGCGGAGTTGCCATGATCGATCGTCGAATGCTTCTTGTATCCGGTGCCGCGGCCGCCGGTGCGATGTGGCTGGGCGGCGGCGCGAGCGCTGCATCCCCCGCCGCCGACCCGCGCTTCCGGCTGAGCCCGGCGGAATGGCGCAAGCGACTGAAGCCCGCCGTCTATGCCGTGTTGCGCGAGGAAGACACGGAGCGGCCGGGCACCAGCCCGCTGCTGAAGGAAAAACGCGCCGGCACCTTCGTCTGCGCCGGCTGCGCCCAGCCGCTTTTCTCGTCCAGGACGAAATATGAGAGCGGTACCGGCTGGCCGAGCTTCTGGGCAGCGCTCCCCGGCGCCACCGGCACCACCACCGACCGCAAATTAGGCTTCGAGCGGGTCGAGGAACATTGCCGCCGCTGCGGCGGGCATCTCGGCCATATCTTCGACGATGGCCCCAAGCCCACCGGCAAGCGCCACTGCATCAATGGTCTCGCGCTGCGGTTCGTGCCGGCCTGACATCACCCGAGCGCGGGCGCGGCCTGGGCCGGGCGCTCGGACATCGGACATGTCGGACACGCAATATGTTCATTTGCGCGTCCGATCGGAACCAGCTTCCAGCCCGGCGGGATGAGCAGCTCCGTCTCCTTGTGTTCGGTATAGCCCTCATCCCTGATCTGTTGATCCCGTAAACGACGCAGCTTGCGCATGATGCGCGCGATGACGTCTTCCTTCGAACCGTGCTGCGCCTCCTGCTCCGCTTCCAGCTCAGCCTCGATCTCGGCGCGGATCTCCTGCCGCAGGCGCAGCATCCGCTTCTTGCCCAGCGTCTTTTTGCCGCGCGACGCGCCGGCCTGCGGGCCATATTTCTCCGGGTTCGAGCCTTTGAGCAGCGTCTGCAGCAGCGCGTCGGAGCGCTTGACGCGCGTGCCGACATGCTTGCCGTAATGGATCACATCTTCCTCGATGCCGGTGACGGCGCGATCGAAGGCGGCCAGCTCGGCCACCGGCGCGATCACCTTCTGCGCCGCCAGGCACGCGGCCGCGAAGTTCGCATCCTCCTTCTGGTGCAGATAGATGGTCGAGCGGCTGACCGACGCCGCCCGCGCTGCCTCCGTCAGTGTCGCCCCTTTAGAAAGCGCTTTGAGAAACGTCTTCTTCCGCGCCGCATCGAACGCCCAACGCCGGGACGGCGTCGCATCCTGGGCGGCGTCTTCGAGCTGCTGCTCCCAGCTGGCGGGTTGTTCCTCGGGGAGATCGGGCGAATCGGACATAACCATTCTCCTTTGTTCAAAGGAGAGCAGTTTGACCTATTTGGTTGGTAATAGGACAGCGGGTTTTCGTTCGAGGCACTTTTTCGACGTATGAGTAGCTTACAACCCCACATCGCTGCCGCCGTTTCGCGGGCGACGATCAAACTCGCTGATGTTCGAGAAAAGATAGCCGACCATCCCGCCAACAAGTGCAGCCACGGTTGCACCGTCGATCAGCTTCTCGAGCGCCAATACGATTATGGAAGGCATAAAGGTGGCCGTGGCGATGACTTGCATAGCTCGGACGCCCAGCCCTCGTTTTGTTATCATGCGCTCGACGATGACCACCACGATCGTCAGGGGTATAGTCAGGATCGCGACTAACTCCACGATCTCACGTCCAGTCATGCACGCCCCCCACGTTCAAATTGTCGGCCACAGTGCCTGGATATTGTGGCACTCAGCCTCAATGTCCTTAAGCCGTTTGGCGGTAGCTTTCACGCCCGGAAAGACCTGCCCCGAACCAATATCAATAACTGGACAGAGGTGAGGCGCGACGATCTCTTCCCCTTCGATGACGAACGCACGCAGATACTCTTGAACGACGGCGGACACATATCCTGCGGATTCGCCGTCGTGACAGTGGGTTTTGGTGAAGTGCAGTTTGACGGCACCCACCATTTTTTGACCTTTCGGCCCATCCGCCCGCAGGATCACTTCAGGGCGCACGCTGATCTTCACGCCGTGGAATGTCAGCTTTTCCGGGTTCTGTGATCCAAACGTGGTGCTGGCGCCTTGTAGATCGATGTCGTCCAGCATGTCGCCGCTTGCCGACGATACCCTTGAGGCTCTGAACGGCGCGCTGGCGATCATCCACGCCATTGGCGATGCGGTGGTTATACCGGAACTCGAACTCGGCAAGATAACGGTGCAGGTGCTGCTCGGCACAGCAGATCGACGCCCTAATTGCGCGTTCGCCAGCGCTACCAGGCGGCAGCGTCCCCTCCCCGGTCCGCGACCCCCAAGCGCCGCCTCGTCCAACCACGCGCCGGCGCTTCTACGTAGCGGTAGGCGATGGCCGCGGCGGCGATGACCAGTGCCAGCGTCGCCAGGGTGATCGCGTCGGCTTGCCAGCCTTGGGCGGTGAGCCGGTCCGGTGATCCGGTCTCGGCGAGGCCGAGCCTGGCCAGTACCTCCATCAGCCGCGCCTGCACGAACGGGTGCACCATATAGATGCCGTAGGAGAGCGTGCCGAGCAGGGCGAAGGGGCGCAGCCTCAGCAGGCGGCTGACGAGGCCGGCATCATCGGCGAAGACGGCGACGGCGGCGGCGAACAGGATCGGGGCGAGGAGCGTGCGTGCGCCGCCCCAGACGAGCGACGCGAAGCCGATCACCGCCGCCACGAGCAATATCTCCGCCAGGGTCGCGAGCCAGACAGGCGGGCGCCAGTCGGACTCTCCGCGCAGCCGCCACACCAGCACGCCCAGCGAAAAGCCATAGAGGCAGCGCACGACCCCGAGATCGAAGCTGGCGTCGTGCAGGTCCGGGTGGGTGGCGAGCGTCGTCAGGCCGGCCGCCACCGCCATCAGGGCGAACGGCCAGACGCGCCGGGTGAGCGCCAGGGCGGCGAATGCGGCATAGGCCCAGAACTCGGCGGCGATGCTCCAGCTCGGGCCGTTCCAGACGAGGCGGTCCGTCGTCCCACTGGCATGGAGCAGCAGCAGCGAGCTGATGAAGTCGCCCACCGTGCGGCCGGGCGCGAAGGCGGCGCGGCCGCCGCCGACCAGCCACAGGCCGACCTCTCCCGCCAGCATCAGCAACAGCATCGCGAGGTGCAAAGGATAGATTCGGCCAAGCCTCAGGCCGAGGAAGCGCCAGGGCGACACGCCCCTGCCGATCCCGCTGAAATAGGCATGAGCGAGCACGAAGCCACTCAGCACGAAGAAAAAGTCGACGAACATCCAGCCGCGGCGGATCGCGGGCAGGTTCGTCAGCACGCCTTCGGTGCGGAAATGGAACAGCACCACCGCGACTGCGCACAGCCCGCGCAGGGCATCGAGCGCGGCGATGCGGTGCGGTTGCGTCAGCCTACCACCAGCGATCGGGCCGGGCGGTGAAGCCCGCCCGCTGCTCGAGCGCTAGGCCGGCGTTCAGCACGCCCTGCTCGTCAAACGCCTTGCCGATGATCTGCAGACCGAGCGGCAGCCCCTGCCCGTCCAGCCCCGCCGGCACCGACATGGCCGGCAGCCCGGCCAGCGACGAGGGCACGGTGAAGACGTCGTTCAGATACATGGCGATCGGGTCGGCCGACTTCTCGCCCAAGGCGAAGGCCGCCGACGGAGCGGTCGGGGTCAGCAGCAGGTCGCACTGCTCCCAGGCATCGTCGAAGTCGCGGGCGATCAGCGCACGGACCTTCTGCGCCTGGTTGTAATAAGCGTCGTAGAAGCCCGCGGAGAGCACATAGGTGCCGATCATCAGCCGACGCTTCACTTCGGCGCCGAAGCCGGCGGCGCGCGTCGCGGCATACATGTCCTGCAGGCCGGCGCCGTCGGGCAGCTCGCGCAGGCCGTAGCGGACGCCGTCATAGCGGGCGAGGTTCGACGAAGCTTCGGCAGGCGCGATAATGTAATAGGCCGGGAGCGCATACTTCGTGTGCGGCAGGGAGACTTCGACGATCTCGGCGCCCGCATCCCTCGCCCAGGCGATTCCCTGCTGCCACAGCGCGTCGATCTCGGCCGGCATATTGTCGACGCGGTACTCCTTGGGGATGCCGATGCGCTTGCCCTTGAGATCGGGCGACAGGCCCTGTTCCCAGGCGGGCACGGGCATGTCGAGCGACGTCGCGTCCTTCGGGTCGAAGCCGCTCATCGCCTCCAGCATGATCGCGCAATCGCGTACCGTGCGCGCCATCGGTCCGGCCTGGTCGAGCGAGGAGGCGAAGGCAACCACGCCCCAGCGCGAGCAGCGGCCATAGGTCGGCTTAATGCCCGAAATGCCGGTGAAAGCGGCGGGCTGGCGGATCGAACCGCCGGTGTCGGTACCGGTCGCGGCGGGGACGATCCGGGCCGCAACCGCTGCCGAGCTGCCGCCGGAGGAACCTCCGGGCGCGAGCGCGGCATTGCCGCCATCGCTCCGCCGCCAGGGCGAAATGACATTGCCGAATGCGCTCGTCTCGTTGGACGAGCCCATGGCGAACTGGTCCATGTTGAGCTTGCCGAGCATGCCGGCGCCCGCGCGCCACAGATTGGCGGTGACGGTGGACTCGTAAGTAGGCTTGAACCCGCCGAGGATGTTCGACGCGGCAGTCGTCTGCACGCCTTCGGTGCAGAACAGGTCCTTGATGCCCAATGGCACACCAGCGAGCGGCTTCGCCTCTTCTCCCGCGGCACGCGCCTTGTCGGCAGCGTCGGCGGCGGCGAGCGCATGGTCCGGCGTCTCGATCAGGAAGGCATTCAGGATCTTCGCGCCCGCGACGGCAGCATTGAATGCCTCCGCCGCCTCCCGCGCAGAGAAGGCGCCGCTGCGGAAGCCGTCGCGCAATTCGGCGACGGTGAGTTCGGTGAGTTCTGTCACTATTCGATCACCTTGGGCACGGCGAAGAAGCCGTGTTCGGCCTGGGGTGCGTTGGCCAGCACCTTGTCGCGGATATCACCGTCGGTGACTTCGTCGTCGCGCAGGCGGAGCGTGTTCGGGATCACTGCCGTCATCGGCTGGACGGACGAGGTGTCGACCTCCTGCAACTGCTCGATCCAGCCGAGGATATTGTTGAGCTCGGGCACCAAAGCCTCCGCCTCGACGTCGCTGATCGCGATGCGGGCGAGGCCGGCGACTTTCTTCACGGTGGACAGGTCGACGGACATGGCGGCGCGGCTAGCATCGGAGGGCCAAGGCGGCAAGGCGGGGTTGCGGATGGCGCGGGAGTGGCTACCTGCGCCGCGTGGATCGCAAATTCCTGTACATCGTCGCCGGGCTGATCGTGCTGGTGCTGGGCGCCGGAATCGCCTGGCAGCTGTGGAGCACGCAGCTGATCACCCGCGCCCTGGTGCCGACGGTCGCTTTCAAGGCGGAGCCGTCCCAGCCGAAGACAGCCTATGCGGACCCGCGCATGTGGTATTCGCGCCCGCCCAACAGCGCCAATGATCCGGCCTTGTGGGTGCCGGAAGGCTATGCGCCCAATCGCAAGCCGGAAGCCGCGCTGTTCTTCATCCACCCAACCAGCTTCCTCGACCGCAGCGCCTGGAACATGCCGCTCGACCACCCGGACGCCAGCCAGCGGGCGCGGCTGTTCATTCGAGGCCAGGCGAGCGCGTGGAACGAAGTCGCCGAGGTGTGGGCGCCCAAATACCGGCAGGCGACCTTCGGCGCCTTCCTGACCAACGCCGAAGACGCGAGCAAGGCTTTGGACCTCGCCTATCGCGATGTGGCGCTCGCGTTTGAGGAGTTCGTGCAGCAGGTGCCGAAGGATCGGCCGATCTTCCTTGCCGGCCATAGCCAGGGCGCGCTGCACCTGACGCGGCTGCTGCGCGAGAAGGTCGCCGGCACTCCGCTCGCGCGCCGGGTCGTTGCGGCGTACGTCGTCGGTTGGCCGGTGTCGCTGACCACCGACACCGAGGCGCTGGGGCTGCCCGCATGCGAGGCCGCGGACCAAGCCGGCTGCCTGCTCTCATGGCAGAGCTTCGGCGAACCGGCGGACCCCAAGCTCATCATCGACACCTATGACGCGACGACGGGCTTCAACGGCCAGCCGCGTAAGGACACGCCCTTCCTGTGCACCAACCCGATCACCGGCACGAAGGACGGAGAAGCGCCGGCGAGCGCCAATCTCGGCACCCTTTTCCCGAGCGACGATTTTGCAACCGCCGAACTGAGGCCGGGCGAAGTCCCGGCACGCTGCGACGGCCGCGGCATATTGCTGATCGGCCCGGGCCCGAAGCTCGGCCAGTACGTCCTGCCCGAGAACAATTACCACGTGTTCGACATCAGTCTGTTCTGGGCCAATGTCCGCGCCGATGCGAAGCGGCGGCTGGTGGCGTTCGCGAAGTGATCACCTCGCTGGCTTCCGAATTCCGCGCGGCGCTGCCGATGGGCGGGCGGCTGCTCGGACTGGACGTCGGCACCAAGACCATCGGCACGGCTCTGTGCGACGCTGGCTGGTCGATTGCGAGTCCGGCCGAGCTGATCAAGCGGACGAAATTCGGGGCCGACAAGGCGGCTCTCGGCAAGCTCATCGGCGCCCAGTCGGTGAAAGGGCTGGTGATTGGCCTGCCCTTGAACCTCGACGGCAGCGACAGTCCGCGCACGCAGTCCGTCCGCGCCTTCGCCCGCAACATGGCGCCTTCGGGCCTGCCGATCCTGCTCTGGGACGAACGATGGTCGACCCAGGCCGTCACCCGCACCCTGCTCGACGCCGATGCCAGCCGCGCCCGGCGAGCGGAGCTGGTCGACAAGATGGCCGCCGCCTACATTCTGCAAGGCGCGATCGACGCGCTGATGATGGGGTGAGACGTTTTTCGCTCGTCCCGAGCGAAGTCGAGGGGCGCCTGCTCCAGGCCACGCCCTTCGACTACGCTTCGCTCCGCTCAGGACGAGCGAAAATGAGATCTAATCCTGCAGCACCTTCATGCCGCGCTGCACTGCCGGCCGGCCACCGACGCGGTCCATCCAAGCTGCGACCGCAGGCGACTTCTCGATTGCGGCAGCGAGTGGCTCTTTCAGCATCGTCGTGGCGGCGACCATCCAGGGATAGCAGGCGATATCGGCGATCGAATAATCTCCGCCGAGATATTCCGCCCCCTGCAGCCTCTTCTCCATCACGCCGAACAGGCGCGTGCTTTCCTCGCTGAACCGACCAATCGCCAGCGGCAGCTTTTCCGGCGCGCGATTGGCAAAATAGCCGAGTTGGCCCAGCATCGGCCCCAGCCCGCCGATCTGCCAGTGCAGCCACTCGAGCGCCTTGAACCGCGCGTGGCCGGACGCGGGGAGCAGCTGACCGCTTTTCTCCGCCAAATAGGTCAGGATCGCGCCGCTTTCGAAGATCGACAGCGGCCCGCCCTCCGCATCGTGATCCACGATCGCCGGGATCTTATTGTTCGGACTGACTTTCAGAAAGTCGAGCGCGAACTGCTCGTCCTTGCCGATGTTGATCGGCTTGACTTCATAGGCCCAGCCAAGCTCCTCCAGCATGATCGCCGGCTTGCGGCCATTGGGCGTCGTCCAAGTGTAGAGCGTGATCAACGAGAGCCTCCGTTACGGAACCGGTCCGGTAGATAGGGAGCCGGGTCGATCTCCGCCACCTGGCGGCCGAGGAGCAGTGCGGCCGCCATTTTTGCAGCAGCGGGCGCGGTCTGGATGCCGAACCCGCCTTGAGCTGCGCACCAGAAGAAGCGCGGCTCCAGCGGGTCGAAGCCATAGACAGGCAGCCGATCCGGCGCGAAGCTGCGCAGGCCGGCCCAGCGGCGCTCCACGCGGCGGATCGGCCAACGCGCGGCTTTCTCGAACCGGTCGATCGCGACCGCCACGTCGAGCTCGTCGGCGGCGGCGTCGCACGGCGAATCGGGCGTTTCGTCATGCGGGCTGAGCCACAGGCGCCCGCCCGCCTCGGGCTTGAAGTAGAAGCTGCCGTCCATGGCCATGACCAGCGGCAGGTCGGCGGGCGCCGGGGGATCGACCTCGAGCTGCACGACCGTGCGGCGATAGGGCTGGATGCCGATCGGCGGTACGCCCGCGAGCGCCGCGACCTGATCGGCCCAAGCACCGGCGGCGGAGACCAGGACGCCTGCCTCGATCACCGGCCCTCCAGCTACGAGCCTCCAGCCCGAGCCCATGCGCTCCGCGCGCTCCAGCGGCGCGCCGCAGCGTAGCTCCGCGCCCGCCTGCCGCGCGCCCTTGAGGAAGAGCTGGTGCGCACCGGCGACGTCGATGTCGGTGCAGCTCGGCATCCAGAGCGCTTCCGCGAAATCGTTGGAAAGACCCGGAAGCCAGCGGCGTGCCTGCTCAACGGACCAGCGCTCCATGACCACGCGCCCGTTGAACGCGGCCATCATACGCTCGACCTCGCCCCATTCTGAGGCGCGGGCGAGGTAAAGTTCTCCGCGCGGCGTCAACAGGCCATGGTCCTGCAGCCAAGGACCGGAGGCGGAGGTGAGCGGCTGAATCAGCGGCCCGCCATAGGTCTCCGACCAGAAGGCGGCGGAGCGGCCGGTGGCGTGATAGCCCGGCTGGTCCTCAGCCTCGAGCATGAGCACAGAGGCGTGCGGCGCGACCTCCGCGGCAAGGCTGGCGCCGGCGATGCCCGCGCCGATGATGACGATGTCGAAGCGGCTCATGCCGGCGGAGCGCGCTCGCCCAGGAAGCGGTCGATTTCGGCAAGGGCAGCGTTCCGCACCTGGTTCGCCTCCCGCAAAATCTCGTGTGCCGACTCAGGCCCCCAGCTGCGCAGCGCTGCATTGGGCAAGCGCCCCGCTGAGCGGCGAATCGCGGCATAGTCCACCAGCCGGTCCTGCTCGGCACCCAGGATCAGGATAGGTGTAGCGATCCGTTCCAGTTTTCCCGGCTCTTCCAGCGACAAGGTCGAGCGATAGGCCTCGGCCACCCAGGCCCAGCTGGGCGGGCCCACGGCGATCTCTGGCTTCTCTGCCTTCCACCAAAGCTCGTCCTCGTAGCGCTCGCGGTCGTGCGTCAGCAGCGCGAGCCTGCCCTTCATCGGCACGCCGGGACGCTCGTTTGCTTTCCAGGCGAGCCGCTCGGGCTTGCCGATCCGGCACATCAGCCCGGCGACCTTGGCCGCGACTCGGGCGCCGAAGGGTGCGCTTTTCAGCCCCAGCATCGGCGCGACCAGCACTGCGGCATCCGGAGCGATCCGTTCTTCCGACAGCGCCCGAAGTGTCAGATGACCGCCCATGGAATGGGCAATGATCACGTGCAGGCTCGGCTCGCGTGTCCGCCACTGCTCCACAAAGGCGGCGAGATCGTCGATCCAGGGCGCAAAGGCGGCGGCATGCCCGCACTTCGGATCGGACGAGAGCCGCCCCGATCCGCCCTGCCCGCGCCAGTCGAAGCTGGAGACGGACCAGCCCGCGCGGTGCCAATGATCGAACGCCTCGAAATATTTTTCGAAAATGTCGCCGCGGCCGCCGAGGAACAGGATCGAGCCTCGCCCGCCGCCGCTCGGCCATTCGAAGGTGCGGTGCGGCCAGTCATCCGCCGCCTGCCAGCTTCCGATGATGGCGCCGTCCGGAACCGCTCGTCTGTTAAAGACCATGGTGGCTGGTTACGGTTAAGCAAGGTTCGGCGTCTAGACATTGTGGCATGGCTGGTCATGCCCTGCTCGCGATCCTTGCGCTTCTGCTGCTCTGGGCAGCCGCGACGGACCTGCGTTCGCGGACGATCGCCAATGGATTGAACCTGCTCATCGCGCTGCTCGCCCCGGTCTATTGGTGGGCGACCGAGATGGCCATTTGGCCCGACATGGCGGTGCAGCTGGCGCTCTCCGCCTGCGTGTTCGGGATGTTCGCTTTCCTGTTCGCGATGGGCTGGATGGGCGGCGGCGACGTGAAATTGCTCGCCGCGCTGGCACTGTGGCTGCCGCTGTTCGCGGTGGTGAAGCTGCTGGTCGCGATGTCGCTGCTCGGCGGGCTGCTGACCTTGAGCTTCCTGGCCGTGCACCGGCTGCGCAAGCTCAAGACAAACCTCGAAATTCCTTACGGTGTTGCAATCGCTTGTGCGGGTCTTTGGGTCATTGGCGAACGCTATCTTAACCAGTTTGCCTGAAAGCTGCGGGCGGGTCGCGAGACCCGAGTGGGAGTGAGCTGACGTGGATGTGAGAAAGATTGTCTTGCTGGTCGGCGCGCTGGTGATCGCTGGGGTCACCGCCGTCATGGCGCGCAGCCTGTTCAACACCGGCGGCACGCCCGTCGCAGCGGCCCCCGCAGAGCAGCCGACGGGCCCGCAAGTGCTGGTCGCGACTCGCGCCCTGCCTGTCGGCACCATCCTGCAGGTGGACAGCTTCCGTTATCAGCCCTGGCCCAAGGAGCTGATCCAGGAAGCCTATTATGTCCAGGGCGAGCAGGCCGCGCCGCAGCCCGGCACCGTCGTCCGCTATAATATCGCCGCCGGCCAGCCGATCCCGCAGGGCGCGCTGGTCAAGCCCGGCGACCGCGGCTTCCTGGCCGCCGCGCTCGGACCCGGCATGCGCGCCGTCACCGTTCCGGTCGATGCGAAGAGCGGCGTCGCCGGCTTCGTCTTCCCGGGAGACCGAATCGACCTGGTGCTGACCCAGACGATCGAAGGCCGCGATGGCGGCCCGGCGCTCAAGGCGGCCGAGACCTTCGTCCGCAACATCCGCGTGCTGGCGACCGACCAGCGCACCGAAGCGCAGACCAAGGACGGCAAGACCGAAGTCACCACTTTCTCCACCGTGACGCTCGAGGCGACGCCGCGCATCTCCGAGAAGATCGCGCTCGCCCAGGCGCTCGGTCAGCTGTCTCTGTCGCTGCGCTCCATCGCCGACAATAATGCAGAGCTGGAGCGGGCGATCGCCGCCGGCGAAGTCACCGTCGGCGACGGCAAGGATCCGAAGGCGGAAAGACAGATGCTGCTCGCCGTCGCGTCGCGCCCGATCGACAGCGACACCACTTTCGTCACCGGCGGCGACGTGTCGCGCTTCGCCCGGCGCACCGTGCCAGGGATGGGCGCGCCTGCCGCCGCGCCTGCAGCTTCGGCCGCGCCCGCCGCGCCGGTGCCGGGCTTTTCCACCGGACCCGTGGTGCGCGTCGCGCGCGGCAATGTGGTCGTCGAAGTTCCCGTAGGGGGTCGTTAAGATGCGTAACAAGCTCCTGATGGCGCGGCTGGCGCTGGTCTCCGCGGCCGCACTTGCCGCCGCCCAGCCAGCCCTCGCCGCCAAGCCGGCGCGTGTGGGACCGCTGCCCGCCGGCACGCAGCGGCCGAGCAGCGAAGTGCTGCTCTCCGTCGGCCAGGGCCAGCTCGTCACCCTGCCGCAGAGCGTCACCAATGTCTGGACGTCGAACGACAAGGTGGCCGACGTCTATGTGAGCAATCCGCGCCAGATCCACCTGTTCGGGAAGGAAAATGGCGAAGCGACGGTGTTCGCGACCACGGCTTCGGGCCAGGTCGTTTACGCCACCAACGTCCGCGTCAGCCAGAACATCACGTCGCTCGACAAGATGATGCGGCTGGCCTTTCCGGACGCCGACGTGACCGTCACCACGGCTGGGCAGCTCGCCGTCCTGACCGGCACGATCCGCTCGCCCGAAGACAGCGCCGCCGCCGAGCGGCTGGTGCTGACCGCGCTCAATCCTGGCGTGAATCTCGGCGATCCCAATGCCCAGCTGAAGATGGGCGTGATCAACCGGCTGAAGATGGCGACCCCGCTGCAGGTCAACCTGCAGGTCCGCATCGCCGAAGTCAGTCGCGACCTGGTCAAGGAAATCGGCGTCAACCTCCTCACCCGCGACCAGACCGGCGGCTTCCTGTTCGGCGTCGCGCAGGGGCGCAACTTCGGTTCGATCACCAACTTCGACGCCTCGGCCTTCCCGAAGCTGGACGCGTCGCAGCTGTTCGGACTCCCGGCGGGCTCGATCAGCCTGCCCTTCAACCCGGCGACCGGCCAGTTCATCAACCCGAACAGCGGCACGGCGTTCAACTTCAACAATCTGGGTCAAGGTGCCGGCAAGACGGCGATCGCACTCGCCGGCAAGCTGTTCGGCATCGACGTCGCTTCGGCCATCGACCTGGCCGAGACCCAGGGCCTGGTCGTCACCCTCGCAAACCCGAACCTAACGGCGCTGTCAGGCGAGACCGCGAGCTTCCTGGCCGGCGGCGAAATCCCGATTCCCTTGGCCCAGGGCCTCGGCACGATCGGCATCGAATACAAGCAATATGGCGTCAGCCTGGCCTTCACGCCGACGGTGCTCGGCGATGGCCGCATCTCGATGCGCGTGCGCCCGGAAGTATCCGAACTGAGCACCCAGGGCGCGATCACGATCAGCGGCTTCCAGGTGCCGGGCTTTTCGACCCGACGCGCAGAGACGACGGTGGAGCTCGGCTCCGGCCAGAGCTTCATGATCGGCGGCCTGCTGCAGAACAAGCATTTCAACCAGATCGAAAAGGCGCCGGGTCTGGGCGACGTGCCGATCCTCGGCTCACTGTTCCGCTCCAGCCGCTTCCGGCGCAGCGAGACCGAACTGGTCATCATCATCACGCCGTATCTGGTGAAGCCGACTTCCGGCACGCTGCCGCTGCCGACCGACGGCTACAAGGCGGCGACCGACGCCTCGCGGGTCTTCATGGGACAGAGCTTCAGCGGCGACAGCGGCGCGGCACGCCCGCGCCCGACGCTGGCGCCGCCGCAGACGCAGGTCACCGGCCAGCCCCAAGCGCAGGCCGTGGTGCCGGCGAAGCCCGAAAAACCGAAGCAGAGCGCGGCGGCCGTCCCGGCCCCCGGCTTCTCGATCAAGTGATGCGTGCGGAGAGCATGATGGCGCTGAAGATCCTTCCCCTGACCGCCCTGGCCTTGGCGCTTGCCGGCTGCGGCACCGTCAACCGCGGCATGGAGTCGGTGCACCAGCCGGTCGTGCAGCGCACCGACTATGTGATCGATCTCGCCAGCTCCGGCTCCGGTCTTGCCGCCGGCGAGCAGGAGCGGCTGGAAGGCTGGTTCCGCTCGATCGGCCTTGCCTATGGCGACCGGGTCGCGGTCGACGATCCGACCGGCGGCGCGAGCGGCGACGTCGCAGAGCTGCTCGCCCGGCGCGGCATGAGCATCTATGGCGCAGCGCCTGTCACCGCCGGCCGCGGCGCGGACGGGTCGGTCCGCGTCGTCGTCAGCCGCGCTTCGGCAACGGTGAGCGGCTGCCCGGACTGGAGCCGTCCCTCCGCTCCCGATTTCGTCGGTTCGACCATGTCTAATTACGGCTGCGCCAACAATGCGGCACTGGCTGCGATGGTCGCCGATCCGCAGGACCTGATCAGCGGCCGCGAGCCGGGCGCCGTCACCGACCCCGCCATCGCAACCAAAGCCATCGACGCCTTCCGCGCTGCTCGCCCGACCGGCGCGCAGGGCATCAAGACCGAATCCACATCCAAGGTTGGGAAGTAATGAACGCACCCTGGAGCCCCACCCGATCCGCAGCCCTGCGTGATCCGTTCGTCGCCTATGTGTGCGACGACAGCGCCGCCGATGCGATCCGGCCGGTGGCGGTCGAGATGGGCTGGTCGCCTGAGAAGGTCGTGCGCGGCGGCCTGCGCGCGGCGATCCAGAACCTCGCGATTTCGGCCAGCCCGAACATCCTTCTCGTCGACCTCTCGGAAACGGCCGATCCGCTGAACGACATCAATGCGCTCGCCGAAGTATGCGAGCCCGGCACAGTGGTGATCGCCACCGGCCTGATTAACGACGTGCGCCTCTACCGTAACCTGGTGGCGAGCGGCATTCAGGATTATCTGCTGAAGCCCTTTCATCCGGACCAGCTCCGCGACGCCTTCACCAACGCGCAGGCGGTGTTCAGCGCGCCCAAAAGCTTTGAGCCCAGCGCCGACCGGCCGCATCTGATGACGGCAGTGATCGGCTCGCGCGGCGGCGTCGGTGCATCCACCATCGCCGCCTCCCTGGCCTGGCTGTTCGGCGACAAGGACAAGCGCTCGACCGCCTTGGTCGATCTGGACGTGCATTTCGGCACGGATGCGCTGGCCTTGGACCTTGAGCCCGGCCGCGGCCTCACCGACGCGATCGAAAATCCAAGCCGCATCGACGGCCTGTTCATCGAACGCGCGCTGGTGCGGGTGAACGACAAGCTCGCCGTGCTGTCGGCCGAGGCGCCGATCAACCAGCCGCTGATGACCGACGGCTCCGCCTTCTATCAGCTGCAGGAAGAGATCCGCGCCGCCTTCGAGTGCACGGTCATCGACCTGCCGCGCCACATGCTGGTCCAGCATCCGATGCTGGTGCAGGACGTCAATACGGTCGTGCTGGTCACGGAGATCACGCTGGCGGCCGCGCGCGACTGCATCCGCTTCCTGTCCTGGTTCAAGACGCACGCCCCCCAAGCGTCAGTGGTGCTTGTCGCCAACCGCGTCGCGCCGGCCGGCGGAGCGGAGCTGAGCCGCAAGGACTTCGAGGACTCGGTCGAACGCAAGATCGACTTCGTCATCCCGCTTGACCAGAAGCTCGCAGCGCAGGCCGCCAAGCTCGGCAAGCCGCTCGCCGAAGCCGGCAAGACCGGCAAGATGGGCGTGGCGTTGCAGGCGCTCTCCGACCGCCTGATCTCGGCGGCGAGCGGCGACGCCGCTCCTTCGACCAAGGCAAGCGGCAAGTCGCTGCTCGGCAAGCTCGGCGAGTTCAAGCTGAAGCTGCCGAAGTCGGCCAAGTCGTGATCGCCGGCAGACGGACATGATGGAACTGCTCCTTCCGGCGTTCGGCGCGGGCGTCACCCTGGTGCTGCTCGTGCTGGCCTTTTCCGGCCCGTCCGAGGCAAAGGCGCAGAAGCGGCGCCTGGAAACGCTGCGGGAGCGGCACAGCGGCACGGCGATCGCTCCGGAAGAACGGCTCCGCCGCATCACCGGCGCGCAGGACACGAAGATCGACGATTTCGCGTCGCGCTTCCTGCCAAACCCGGCGCTGCTGAAGAAGCGACTGGCGATGACCGGCAAGGAATGGTCGGTCGGCCAATATGCCCTGATCAACCTGCTGCTGACGCTCGTCGTCGGCGCTCTCGCGCTCAGCCAGGGCGCGCCAACCCTGCTTGCCCTGTTCGGCGGCACGCTGATCGGGCTGGGTGGCCCTCACATGTATGTCGGCCTGATGATCAAGCGGCGAATCAAGCTGTTCACCGTCCGCTTTCCAGATGCGATCGAGCTGCTGGTCCGCGGCCTGCGCGCCGGCCTGCCGATATCCGAAACGCTGACCGTCGTCGCATCGGAGATTCCGGGGCCGGTCGGCGAAGAATTCCGCATCGTCACCGACAAGATGAAGATCGGCCGCACGATGGAAGCGGCGCTGCAGGAAACGGCCGACCGGCTCGGCACGCCCGAGTTCCAGTTCTTCTGCATCACGCTTGCCATCCAGAAGGAGACCGGCGGCAACTTAGCGGAAACCCTCAGCAACCTGGCCGACGTGCTGCGCAAGCGCGCGCAGATGAAGCTGAAGATCAAGGCGATGTCGTCGGAATCGAAGGCTTCCGCCTATATCGTCGGTGCCCTGCCCTTCATCGTCTTCGCGATGATCTGGATGATCAACCAACCCTATATGATGAACTTCGTGCAGGACGAGCGGCTGATGATCGCCGGCCTGGGCGGGCTCGTCTGGATGAGCATCGGTGCCTTCATCATGGCCAAGATGGTGAATTTCGAGATCTAGGGCCTGTCCTCAATGACCACATCAGACATGATCGTTTCGAGAGGTGCGCTGGCGAGGAGCGCAGCACAGACGCGTAGCAGGAGCTACGCGCAAGCAAGCGACGCGGCCAGCGCGCCTCTCGAAGCGACCGCGGAGCGGCGGGGCGTCTTTTGGTCTGTGGAGGGCGTCGCTCGATCGGTCACGATGTGGAACATCGCTCCCTCCTCGCTCCTACCCACAAACCAAAACTCGCCCCGTCATGCCGATGTGGTCATCGAGGACAGGCCCTGATGGAAGCGACCGGCCCCACTCTCCTTGGCATCGATGTTCTCTGGGTAGCGACGCTGCTGAGCGGCATCGCGACCTTCATGGTTCTGGTCGCGCTCTATGCGGTGACGACGGTGCGCGATCCGATGGCGCGGCGCGTCAAGGCGCTGGTCGACCGGCGCGAGCAGCTCAAGGCGGGCATCACCGCCTCCAGCTCGAAGCGGCGCGCCAAACTCAACGCCCGAAGCGAGACGACCGACCGCATGCGATCGCTGCTGTCGTCGCTGAAGGTGCTGCAGGACCAGCAGCTGAAGGCTGCCCAGATCAAGCTGATGCAGGCGGGCATCCGTTCCAAGGACGCCGCCATCGCCGTCATCTTCGGTCGCATGATGCTGCCGATCCTGTTCGGGCTGGGCGCCGTGGTGATGGTCTATCTGCTCGAATTCTGGCCCGAATGGGGCCCGTTCAAGCGGTTCATGGTGACTGCCGGCGCGCTGATCGGCAGCTACAAGGCGCCCGACATCTATCTGAAGAACCGGATCAGCAAGCGCAGCGACGCGATCCGCAAGGGACTGCCCGACGCGCTCGACCTGCTCGTGATCTGCGCCGAAGCCGGCCTGACGGTGGACGCCGCCTTCGGCCGCGTGGCACGGGAGTTGGGCAAGGGCTATCCCGAACTCGGCGACGAGTTCATGCTGACCTCCATTGAGCTCGGCTTCCTGACCGAGCGGCGCCAGGCTTTCGAGAACCTCGCCACGCGCGTCGATCTGGACGCGGTGCGCGGCGTGGTCACGACCATGATCCAGACCGAGAAATACGGCACCCCCCTCGCCTCTGCATTGCGCGTGTTGTCGGCCGAGTTCCGCAACGAACGGATGATGCGCGCAGAAGAAAAGGCTGCACGTCTGCCGGCGATCATGACCGTGCCGCTGATCTGCTTCATCCTGCCGGTGCTGTTCATCGTAATCCTCGGCCCGGCGGCCTGCTCGATCGCCGACAACTTCAAATGACGCGACCGTAGAGCCGCGTCATCCCGGCGCAGGCCGGGATCCACTCCACTATGGGCCCCGGCCTTCGCCGGGGAACAGAAAGGCGGAACGGCGGCGTCCTCTCCTTCGTTGTTCCAGCGGAACAGCGGGAGAGACGCCGTGGAGTTCACCACCGAAACCTGGATGATCCTGGGCCTGACGCTGGCCTTGGGCTGGCTGCTGGGGCTGATGTCCCGCTCAGGCGGCAAGAAATGGAAGCGCGAGCTGCACCGGGAACGCGAAGAGCATAAGTCCGCGATCCGCAACCGCGACGAGCAGATCGCCGCGCTGAAGAGCCGCGTGACCGGCTATGAGCGAACGCAGCCGGCGACGGCCTATCGAACCGACGCAGACGTGCGGGATAGCCGCCCAGACCTGCGACACGATGGCCGCGCCGACAATCTCGACTTGCGTCACCGCGAGCACGCGCCGCATGATCGCGATGCCGAGCTTCAGTCGCGCCGCAACCCGGACGGCACTCGGACCGTCCTGCCGCGCCCCTAAAGCACGTATTTCGAGAGATCGGTGTCGCGCGCGATCTCGCTCAACTGCGCTTCGACATAGGCGCGGTCGATCGTCAGCGTCTCTCCCTGACGATCTTCCGCGTCGAAGCTGACCTGCTCCAGCAGTTTTTCCATCACCGTCTGCAGGCGGCGCGCACCGATATTCTCGACCTGCGAGTTCACTTCGGCCGCGATGCGCGCAACGGCTGCAATGCCGTCGTCGGTGAAGTCGATCGTCACGCCTTCGGTGCCGAGCAGCGCCTTATACTGACCCGTCAGCGAGGCCTTGGTGTCGGTGAGGATGCGGACAAAGTCGGCTTCCGTCAGCGCCTTCAGCTCCACACGGATCGGCAGGCGGCCCTGCAGCTCCGGCAGCAGGTCGCTCGGTTTTGCAACATGGAAGGCACCTGACGCGATAAAGAGGATGTGATCGGTCTTCATCGGCCCGTATTTGGTCGCGACGGTCGTGCCCTCGATCAACGGCAGCAGGTCGCGTTGCACGCCCTCGCGGCTGACGGAGCCGCCGCGCACATCGCTGACTGCGATCTTGTCGATCTCGTCGAGGAACACGATGCCATTGGCTTCCGCATCGGCCAGCGCCTGGCGGCTGACTTCATCCTGATCGAGCCGCTTGTCAGCCTCTTCCTCCAGCAATTTGTCCCAGGCGGCACGGACGTTGAGCTTGCGCTTCTTCAGCTGCCCGCCGCCCAGCGCCTTGGACATCATGTCGGACAGGTTGATCATGCCGACCTGCCCGCCCATGCCTGGGATCTCGAACGGCATATTCGGCTGGGCCGATAGTTCGATCTCGACTTCCTTGTCGTCGAGCACGCCTTCATCGAAGCGCTGGCGGAAGGCGGCGCGGGTCGCCTCGGACGATCCCTTGCCGGTGAGCGCATCGAGCAGCCGCTCCATCGCGGCGGCCTCGGCCTTGTCGATCACGGCCTGGCGGCGGCGTTCCTTTTCCAGGCGGATTGCTTCCTCCACCAGATCGCGGGCGATCTGCTCCACGTCGCGGCCCACATAGCCCACCTCGGTGAACTTGGTCGCCTCGACCTTCACGAACGGGGCGTCGGCGAGCTTCGCCAAGCGCCGGCTGATCTCCGTCTTGCCGCAGCCGGTGGGCCCGATCATCAGGATGTTCTTGGGCGTGACTTCGTCCCGCAGCTCGGGGGGCAGCTTCTGCCGCCGCCAGCGATTGCGGAGCGCGACCGCAACGGCGCGCTTGGCGTCCGCCTGGCCGATGATGTGCGCATCCAGCGCAGCGACGATGGCTTTCGGGGTCAAACTGTCATTCATAACGAACACCGGCTGGCCTGAGCTTGTCGAAGGCCTGTCTTCGCGAGCTCAGAAAGGGAAAAGCAGGGCTTCGACAAGCTCAGCCCGGACGGAGCTTAGGTGGCGCTGTCCAGACTCTCGATCGTGAGCTGGTCGTTGGTGTAGACGCAGATATCGGCCGCGACGGCCATTGCCTTACGCGCGAGCGTTTCCGCATCCGGCTCATATTCTGCGAGCGCGCGGGCCGCAGCGAGCGCGTAATTGCCGCCAGAGCCGATCGCGGCAATGCCGTTCAGCGGTTCCAGCACATCGCCATTGCCGGTGAGGATCAGCGACACGTCCTTGTCGGCGACGATCATCAGCGCTTCGAGGTTGCGCAGATACTTGTCGGTCCGCCAGTCCTTGGCGAGTTCCACCGCGGCACGCAGCAGCTGCCCGTGATGCTGCTCCAGCTTACGCTCCAGCCGCTCGAAGAGGGTGAAGGCGTCCGCCGTCGCGCCGGCAAAGCCGCCGATGACGCTGCCGTCGCCAAGCTTCCTGACCTTGCGTGCATTGGGTTTCATGACCGTCTGGCCCATGGAGACCTGGCCGTCGCCGACGATGACGACCCTGCCGCCCTTGCGAACCGAAAGGATGGTGGTGCCGTGCCACTGCACGAGCCCGTGTTCATTCCCGCTCATGGCGCGCGATATGGGAGGGGTGCGGCGGCGCTGCAACGCCCCCAAAATTCCGCTGGCGAGCCGGCCACGGCTGTGCCACCCGGAGCCGCCGTGAGGGGAGCTATCACTTGAATCGCTATCTGATTGGGATTGCAGGCATTGTCCTGATCCTGGCCGTTGCGCTGCTGTTGTCGACCAATCGCCGGGCGATCCGGCTGCGCGTCGTGCTGCCGGCCTTTGCGCTGCAGGCCGGGTTCGCGTTGCTCGTGCTCGGCACAGAGTGGGGCCGAACGGTGATCGAAGCGATGTCGCGCGGCGTCTCCAACCTGCTCGGCTATGCCAAGGCGGGGACCGACTTCATCTTCGGCCCGCTCGCCTCGCCGGAGATGGGCGCGAACAGCTTCGCGATCGCCGCCCTCCCGGTCATCATCTTTTTCGCCTCGCTGATCTCGATCCTCTATTATCTCGGCGTCATGCAGCAGATCGTCCGCTGGGTCGGCGGCGCGATCCGGCTGGTGACCGGCATTACCCGCGTCGAGAGCCTGGGTTCGGCTGCGAACATCTTCGTCGGCCAGTCGGAAAGCCCGCTGGTCGTGCGGCCTTATCTGGCGAGCCTGACGCCGCCCCAGCTCTTCTGCCTGATGACGGTCGGCATGGCCGGCGTCGCCGGCACGATCCTGGGCGCCTATGCCTCGATGATCGGCGCGCAGCTGCTGCCTTATCTGCTGGCCGCCAGCTTCATGTCGGCGCCGGGCGGCGTGCTGATGGCCAAGATCATGATGCCGGACGAGAAGGCGACGCCCGAGCCCGACGAGATCGCGCTGCCGCACGCACGAGTCAGCGCCGAAGGTCCGGCGGCGCTCCTCCCCGAAGCCGCTCCGCATCCGACGCCGCCCGCACCGGAAGAGGAAGAGCGCCCGGCAAACATCATCATGGCGGCCGCGCAAGGGGCCCAAACAGGCGTGAAGCTTGCGGTCGCCGTCGGTGCGATGGTGCTGGCGTTCGTGGCGCTGGTGGCGCTCGCGAATGGACTGCTCGCGGGCGTCGGTGCCTGGTTCGGCCGTCCCGACCTCTCCTTCCAGATGCTGCTCGGCTATATCTTCCGTCCGGTCATGTTCATGCTGAACGTGCCTTGGAACGAAGCCGGCGTCGCCGGCGGCCTGTTCGGCACCAAGATGGTGTTGAACGAGTTCGTCGCCTTTATCGAACTCGGCAAGATCCAGAACACCCTCTCGCCGCAAACGGTGGCGGTGGTGACCTTCGCGCTGTGCGGCTTCGCTAACTTCAGCTCGATCGCCATCCAGATGGCGGTTACCGGCAATCTGGCGCCCAACCAGCGCCCGGTGATCGCTCGCCTCGGGCTGCGCGCCCTCGTTGCCGGCAGCCTCGCCAACCTGATGAGCGCCGCACTCGCCGGGTTGATCTTGGGCTAGACTACCAAAACCGCAGCCCCGTAGGCACCCAGGACGGTGTCAACAGTTAACAGTCTCATCGGCTCTGCTTGAGCTTGGGCGACCAGCAGGCGATCAAACGGATCGTTGTGAACAGGCGGCAGATGGTCGAGCATGGCTGCATGCTCTGCAGTCACGGAGAGGAGCGGCAAGCCCGCCCGACCGAGTTCATCAAGCAGCTCCTGACCCGACACGATTCCGCTCTGCCCTTCCCGCACTCGCTTGCTATGTTTGATCGCGACCTCCCAGACCGCCACGGCGCTACCAAAAACCTGGTTGCTCGGCTCCATCAGCAGATCGTGTGCACGGCGAGGAATTCGCTCGGGCTCGGTTACCAACCAGACTGCGAGATGCGTATCGAGCAGCAGCCTCAATCGGCGTCACCATAGAAGAGCTGGGCAATCTCTTCATTGTCCGCGTCAAAATCGCCGGGCAGAGAGAACTTTCCGCGTGCCAGGCCAAGGCGCAATGGCTTGCGCGCGGCGATCGGGACAATCCGGGCGGCCGGCCGGCCATTGCGCGCGAGCACGATTTCCGTTTCGACACCGCTCTCGATCGCATCGACCAGTTGCGATAGCCGGCTTTTCGCCTCGTGCATGTTCACATAGCCCATATGCGACACTTAGCTAAGTCGGACTAATCTTTCAAGCTTCTGCCACCAGCGGGGCCACCTGGCCGGCAAAGGCGGTGCGCTTCATCGTCAGCTTAGTGAGTTCGTTGAGGTCACCCTGGATCCGCGTGGGCGTGACACCGGTAAAGCGTTTGATTTCGCGGATGCAATGCGATTGATCGTAGAATCCCTGGGTCAGCAGCTCCGCAGTGCTCGCCTCGCCCTTCGCCAGCACCACGGCGGCCCGGAGCGCGCGGTATTTGCGGGAGAGGAGTTTGGGCGGGCAGCCGTAGAGGCGCTTGCATAGCCGCTCGACCTGGCGGCGAGAGAGGCGCGTGGCGGCAACGAGATCGTCCACTTCGGGGCTCAGGCTCGACTCAAGCCACTCGTCGACCGTGCGCGTGAACCAGCGCGGCAGCTCATTGCCCCGCTCTACAAGGGTGCGGACCAGCGCGTTGCCGATTGCCACGCGCTCTTCAAGCGTTTCCACCGCTCGGAGCTGATCGAGAACGTCGCGCACGTCGCGCCCGAACAGCTCCGTGCCATCGACGACCCGGTTCGTCAGCGTCGACGCATCGATTGCGATCATCGCACCCCAGCCGGACGGCAGCAGGCCGGCGCCGAACACTTCGGCCGGCCCATCAACGCAGACATGGGTGACGCCCATGGTGGGTCCGACGACCTGGATCTCCGGCGCTTCCTGCACATGACCGTCGGCGAAGCGGTAATGGCCGCTGCCTTTCAGCTGGAAGCGAAGCTGGGCCAGGTCGGCGCGATCGTCGTCTTCGAACCGCGGCACATTGACGCGGAAGTTGTAGAAGACGGAGACGAACTCCTTCAGCGCCGCATCCGGTGCGGCATAGTCCAGAGACACAGCATCCACGAAAAGGCGCGCCCCGTTTTGTTCTGGGACTGCCTGCATAGACGCTCAAAATGACTCAAAAAAGTGGCCCGGCTGAAACTGATTCAGCCGGGCCGTAAAGGAAAAGAACCCCCAAGATCGGGAGCCCTTCGGGTCGCATCTCCTGACTAACCGCAGCCAGGCCGAGTCGGATAGGACAGAATCGACATAAGTCGTGCTTTAACGCTCGATGAACCAACAAAATTGCAGCGGGAATGACAGGCGGTGCCGCTACGGCTAATGCACCCTTATGGCCACTGCATCGAAGCTTCCGCCCGAGACCCTGCCCGTTGATCTCGCCGACATTCAGGCAGCGGCGGCGCGGATCGGCGGGTCGGTGGTGCGTACGCCGACGCTGCACAGCCAGACCCTGTCGCAGCTGACCGGCGCCCGCGTCTGGCTGAAGTTCGAGAATCACCAATTCACCGCCGCTTACAAGGAGCGAGGCGCGCTCAACACGCTGCTGCAGATGAGCCCGGAAGCGCGCGCTAAGGGCGTGATCGCCGCCTCAGCCGGCAATCATGCGCAGGGCCTTGCCTATCACGGCCATCGGCTCGGTATTCCAGTGACGATCGTGATGCCGAAGCCGACGCCGACGGTGAAAGTCACGCAGACCGAAAGCCATCATGCGACGGTGATCCTCGAAGGCGAGACCTTCGACGCGGCCTATGCTCATGCGCGGCAGCTGGAAGCCGAGCGCGGGCTCACCTTCGTTCATCCCTTCGACCACCCGCACATCATCGCCGGCCAGGGCACGGTGGCGCTGGAGATGCTGGCCGACGCGCCAGGCATCGACACTTTGGTGGTGCCGATCGGCGGCGGTGGCTTGCTCTCCGGCATGGGAACGGCCGCCCGTGGGTTGAAGCCAGGTATCGAGCTGATCGGCGTCCAGGCGGAGCTCTATCCGTCCATGTACGCGGCGCTGAAGCAGGTGGACTTGCCCTGCGAAGGCGACACGCTGGCCGAAGGCATCGCCGTCAAGCAGCCGGGCACGCTGACGCGCCGCTTCGTCGAGGCGCTCGCCGACGAGATCCTGCTCGTGTCCGAACGCGACCTGGAGAAGTCGGTCAGCCTGCTCCTCCAGATCGAGAAGACGGTGGTCGAGGGCGCCGGCGCCGCCGGCCTTGCTGCCCTTCTCGCCCATCCCGAGCGATTCGCCGGACGTGAGGTCGGTATCGTGCTCTGCGGCGGCAATATCGACACGCGTCTGCTGGCGAACGTGCTGCTGCGCGACCTTGCGCGGTCGGGCCGCCTCGCTCGCCTGCGCGTGCGGCTGCAGGACCGGCCCGGCGCTCTATTCAACGTCGCCCGCATCTTCCACGAGCAGCAGGTCAACATCATCGAGGTCTATCACCAGCGTGTCTTCACCACGCTTCCGGCGAAAGGACTGATCACCGATATCGAGTGCGAAACCCGCGATTCCGCGCACCTCGATCGGCTGATGCAGGCGCTTCGGGCCGCCCACTACGAAGTCAGCACCGTCGAACTCGCCTGAAAGAGGGTAAACCGGCTTTTCATTGCATCGCCGGTAACCGATAGTGCGTTTGTAAATGCGTCGCCGGGGGAGGACACCCGCGCCAGAGAGGGCCTGACGTGAGCGCACCATTTCGCTTTCCGCGATTCTTCGTCACCAGCCCCAATCCGTGCCCCTATCTGCCCGGCAAGTTCGAGCGGAAGGTGTTCACCGAACTGAGCGGACCACACGCCGCGGAGCTGAACGATGCGCTTGGCCGGATCGGCTTCCGCCGCAGTCAAAGCGTCGCCTATCGTCCCAGCTGCCCGGACTGCCATGCCTGCGTTTCGATGCGCGTCGTTGCCGACGAATGGCAGCCGAGCGGGACGCAGAAGCGGATCCTGAAGCGCAATCGCGACCTGGAAGTGACCGCCTGCCGCCCATGGTCCACCGACGAGCAGTTCCAGCTGCTCCGGCGCTACCTTTCCGCTCGGCATCCCGGCGGCGGCATGTCGAACATGGACGAGATGGACTATGCCGACATGGTCGAGCAGACGCCCGTCAACACCCAGATCATCGAGTATCGCGAGCCGCGCAAGGGTTTCGCGCCCGGCCGCCTGATCGGCGCTTGCCTGACGGACACCCAATGCGACGGGCTGTCGATGATCTACAGCTTTTACGACGCCGACCATGAAGAGCGGCCGAGTCTTGGCAGCTTCATCATCATGGATCATATCCAGCGCGCCCGCGCAGCCGGCCTGCCCTATGTCTATCTGGGCTATTGGGTCCGCGGGTCCCGCCGCATGGCCTATAAGGCGCGCTTCCAGCCGGTCGAGCGGCTCGGCGGCGATGGCTGGGAACGTTTCGAGCCCGAGCAGGACGGCTGACGCCGAACGGTCACGAGTCCGTCAACCAACTGTTAACCATCCGACACGGTCCCGACTTCGAGCGCGCTGCCCCACCCTTGGCATGCGAATGGCAGGCCATCATCCAGGGGTATGACATGATACAAATTCTGAAAACGAGCGCAGCGATCGGCGGCGCGCTTCTTTTTTCGGCTGCCGGTGGCACCGCGGCCAGCGCCGCGATCATCCAGAATTTCGACAGCGGCTGGTACACCAACAGCGGCTTCACTGCCGGCGTGAACAACATCAACGTCGGGTCGAGCAACCTGAATGGTGCGGTGTACCGCAACTGGCTCGCCTTCAACATATCGGGTCTGGCACCCAATCAGAAGATCACGTCCGCCACTCTTACCTTCTATGGCGGTAATGGCGTTAACACGTCTTCGACCAGCGAGACCCTGGGCCTTTTCGATTACACCGGCAGCATCGCTTCCCTGATCGCGAACTCGCAGAATAACGTCGGCATCTTCACCGATCTTGGGGATGGCAGCAGCTATGGATCGGCCGTGGTTGCTCCCGGCGCCATCCAGCAATTTTCGATCCCGCTGAACCAGGCTGCGATTTCAAACCTGAACATAGCGGCGCAGAACAAGAGCGACTCCCGTTTCGTGATCGGCGGCTCCCTCCAGTCGATCAGCGGCCCGTTCGCCAACGAGCAGCTGTTCGCGATTTTTGGCCCGCGCGTGGCACTCACCCCAGCGGCGGCGCTGGAGATCGATATTGCGACCGTGCCGGAACCGGCGAGCTGGGCGATGATGATTGCGGGCTTTGGCATGGCCGGAACGGCAGTGCGCCGCCGTCAGACGAAAGTCCGTTTCGCCTGATTTCGGAACAGTGTTGGACGGGGGCGCGGCGCTGCCGCGCCCCCGTTCGCTTGCCGGGCATTGGAACGGGTCCGCGAATCGCGAGTTGAAATCGTCCGAACTAAGAAGACGGTCGACGATAAGGTTAACGACACGACAATATGGGTTAATGCACTTTAGCCATATTTCAGTTGTGCTAAGTTGAAAGCAGTTGAAATGGCGCCGTCGTGTAGAGGAGGTGCTGGTGCGTACTGAAACTGTTCAGCCGCTGAACCTGGTACAGCGTGGATATCAGGTGGTTTATCATCCGGGCGAGACGAACCGTTGCCCCGGCTGTGGCCATAGCAATTGGCTGATCGGGCGCGTTTCGGCGCAATGCGGCTTTTGCGGCACGGCGCTTGCCCTGGCGCTTACCGCACCCGGCCTGATGCTCCACGAAGAGCAATACGCCCTCGCCAGCTGATACGAAAAAGGCCGGCAGGTTGCCCCGCCGGCCCTTCCACCCCGCTCGGGTGATCGTCAGGCTGCGACCGTGACCGGCGCCTGTTCTTCCTGCGGATCCCGCAGCACGTAACCGCGGCCCCATACAGTCTCGATGTAATTGTCGCCGCCGCAGGCCAGGCTGAGCTTCTTGCGCAGCTTGCAGATGAAGACGTCGATGATCTTCAGTTCCGGCTCGTCCATGCCGCCGTAAAGGTGGTTCAGGAACATTTCCTTGGTGAGCGTGGTGCCCTTGCGGAGCGAGAGCAGCTCCAGCATCGCATATTCCTTGCCGGTCAGGTGCACGCGGGCCCCATCGACCTCGACCGTCTTGGCGTCGAGATTGACCGCCAGCTTGCCGGTGCGGATGACCGACTGGCTGTGACCCTTCGAGCGGCGGACCACCGCATGGATGCGTGCAACGAGCTCGTCACGATGGAAAGGCTTGGTGACGTAATCGTCGGCGCCGAAGCCGAACGAACGGACCTTCGAGTCCATCTCGGAAACGCCCGACAGGATCAGCACGGGCGTGGACACTTTCGACGTGCGAAGCTTCTTCAGCACGTCATAGCCGTGCATGTCCGGCAGGTTCAGATCGAGGAGGATGATGTCGTAATCATAGAGTTTGCCGAGATCGAGGCCTTCCTCGCCCAGGTCCGTCGTATAGACGTTCAGACCTTCGGCATTCAGCATCATCTCGATCGCCTTGGCGGTCGTCGGCTCGTCTTCAATCAGCAGAACGCGCATATTTGCTGCCCCTCAGCTACCGGGCGCGGCGACCCCGCTTACGCCCGTCTGCTTCATTAACCAGTTAACCTTTGAGCCGAAACCGTTAATATACGGTAAATCGATCACTTAGCGGCTACGGGGCAGAAACAGTCAGAACTGTTGCGCGCAAAGCACAGGGCCGAAAGCCTGCGGGCCGCTCTCGCCTGCACGCTAAAACGCTCTATCGACTCGGGAAAATGGTGGAGCCGAGGGGGATCGAACCCCTGACCTCGTCATTGCGAACGACGCGCTCTCCCAGCTGAGCTACGGCCCCGCACCATCATCATCGACGCGGCCGGACCGCGCGAAGCAGCGCCCTTACTCGCGCCTCCGGCCCGATGCAACACGCTTCGTCGCAGCACCAAACTCGTTCCGGAACCAACCTGTATCAGCATGCGCTTCTATCGCCGGAGGTGCGCGGGCGGCGCATGCCCGCGCCGTGCTTCCTCGACAATGCGAAGGAGAGCAAAAGTGGCAGACAGAGACGACCGGTATCGCGGCTATGGCAGCCCCAGCGGGCGCTATTACGAGAACCGCGAATATGATCGCGATGCGCGCGAACGTGGTTCCTATGGCGGCGATCGCGGCCGCGGCGAATGGCGCGGCGACGGACGCGACAATGACCGCGGCTTCTTCGAACGCGCAGGCGAGGAAATCCGCTCCTGGTTCTCCGACGATGACGATCGTGGCGGCCGCTATGGCGGCGAAGATGATCGGGGGCGTTCGCGCTCCGACGATCGCACCCGCGGCTATGGCTGGGGCAGCATGATGTCCGGCCAGGGCGGACGCGACCAGGACCGGGATGATCGTCCTCCCCAGACTTATCGCGGCGAACCGACGAGCGGCGGTTATGATTACAGCCGCAGCGAGTGGCGTGGCCGCAGCGGCGGCTATGAGGCCGGGGGTTCGCGCTATGGTGCGACTTCGGGTTACGGGGCCGGCTCCGCCGGGAACCAGTTCAGCCGGGGCGACGATCGCGGCTCGCTCCCGCATGACGACCATTATCGGGAATGGCGCAATCATCAGCTGTCCGAGTTCGACCGCGACTATGAGGAATATCGCCGTGAGAACCGCGACAAATTTCACAGCGAGTTCTCGAACTGGCGCGGTCAGCGCCAGCAGCAACGCTCCAGCCTGCGCCAAGCCAAGGAACATATGGAAGTGGTCGGGTCGGACGGGCAGCCGGTCGGCACGGTCGACAAGATCGCCGGAGACAAGATCATCCTGACCAAGAGCGGCGCCGGGGCCGGTGGCCACCACCACTCGATTCCCTGCTCGTGGATCCAGTCGGTCGATGACAAGGTGACGATCAACAAGACGGCCGAGCAGGCCCGCCAGCAATGGACAGACGAGGAGAATCGTCGCGCACTGTTCGAGAGTGACGAACAGCGTCAAAACGACGGCCCACACATTCTCGATCGCAGCTTCTCGGGGACATACGAGCGCTAAGCCAAAGAGCATGAAGAGGGGCCCGGAGCATGCTTCCGGGCCTCATTCCTGTCATCCCGAACTTGTTTCGGGATAAGCTGGCCGCCTAGAAACCGCTGGACCCCTTATGCTGAAACAAGTTCAGCATGACGGAATGGGAGAGGCGATGCAGCGCGAGCTTGTCCAGCTGTGATTCGAGTCGAACCGAGCAAACAGGTCTGTGGCGCTACGGTCACCGGCATCGACCTGCGCCGTCCACTCGCGCCAGACGATGTGTGCGCGATCCGCGCCGCCTGGCTGGAGCATCACGTTCTCGCCTTTCCAGACCAGCCGATCGGCGATGACGATCTCGAACGGTTCACCCTCGCGTTCGGCGGGTTCGGCGAGGACCCGTTCATCGCACCGATCCCCGGTCGCGAGCACATCATCGCGGTCAAGCGGCTGGCCGGTGAGACGCGCCCGCTCTTCGCGGAGAACTGGCATACCGACTGGAGCTTCCAGCCCCGTCCGCCCGCCGGCACCTGCCTCTACGGCATCACCATCCCGCCGCACGGCGGCGATACGCTTTTCGCCGACCAGCACGCAGCTCTGGACGCCATGCCGTCACAACTCCGTGCCCGGTGCGAAGACCTGGTGGCGATCCATTCGGCCGGCAACGCCTATGCGCCGTCAGGCTTCTATGGAGAAGCCGACATAGGGCGGAGCATGGATATTCGCCCCTCAGACACCGCCCGCGCGACCCAGCGCCATCCGCTCATCCGCAATCATCCCGAAACCGGCCGCCCCGGCCTGTTCGGCTGCGTCGGCTATATCATCGGCTTTGAAGGACTGGACCAGAAGGAAAGCCGCGCGCTGCTGATCGAGCTGCTGCAATGGCAGACGCAGGATCGCTTCGTCTATCGGCACCGGTGGCAGCCGAACATGCTGGTGATGTGGGACAATCGCTCGTTGCTGCATCGCGCCACCGGCGGCTATGACGACCATGACCGCCTTCTTCACCGCACCACAATCGCGGACGATCCGGCTTTCTATCTCGCCGCAGCCTAGACCGCGCCGCTGAAGGTGTCGCACACCGCCGGGTTACCACTCTCCAGCCCGCGGCGGAGCCAGGCCATGCGCTGTTCAGCCGAGCCATGGGTGAAGCTTTCCGGCACGACCCGGCCCTGTCCCGCCTTCTGCAGCGTGTCGTCACCGATTTGGTGTGCGGCGCGCAGCCCTTCCTCGACGTCGCCGGGCTCCAGCCGCGCTCGGTTCTGCGCGGCCCACACGCCGGCATAGCAATCCGCCTGCAGTTCGACGCGGACCTGCATGGCGTTGCCCTCGGCCTGGCTCGCGCGTTGCTGGAAATCGTGCGATTTCTGCAACGTGCCCTGCAGCCCCTGCACGTGATGTCCGACTTCGTGCGCGATCACATAGGCTTGAGCAAAGTCGCCGGCCGCTCCGAACTTCTGCGACAGCTCGCGATAGAAGTCCGTGTCGAGATAGATGCTCTGATCGGTCGGACAATAGAATGGCCCCATCGCCGATTGTGCCGCACCGCAGCCGGACTGGCCGCGGCCGCTATAGAATTGAAGTTTCGTCGGCGTGTAGCTCTGGCCGGCCTGCTGGTAGAGCCGCGCCCAGGTGTCTTCCGTGCTGGCGAGCACCTGACAGGAAAAGCGGCTCGCTGCATCGACCGAGCAGATCTCCGCGGGAGTCTTGCCGCCCTGCTGCTGTGCGGGAGAGATGGCGCGCTGCCCACCGCCACCGAACAGGCCGAGCATCCAAGCGCCGATCAGCACCACTGCGACGCCGCCGATGCCGAAGCGCGAGCCGACCAGGCTTAAGATCAAGCCGAGCCCGCCGCCCAGCCCTCCTCCGAAACCGCCGCCGCCCATGCCGCGCTGATCGCCGACATTGCTGCTGGTCCGATAATCGTCGAGGCGCATGGGCGAAGCTCCTGAGGTTCGCGGCTAGAATGCGTAGGCAGCCCTCCCAGTTGCAAGCGCACAACGAATGACGGATTGGTGCTTCCACACGCATGGAGAAGCTATGTTCCTGAAAGGCAAAACCGCACTCGTCACCGGCTCCACGTCCGGCATCGGCCTTGCCTATGCCAAGGCGCTGGCGGCCGAGGGCGCGGCGGTGATGATCAACGGCTTCGGCGACGCGCAGACGATCGAACGCGAGCGCGCCCAGTTGACGGAGGCAAGCGGCGCCCAGGCGCTCTATTCCGACGCTGACATGAGCGACCCGCAGGCGATCGCCGCCATGGTGCAGCGCTGCGCCGAGGAGCTGGGCGGGCCGGACATCGTCATTTCCAATGCGGGCATTCAGCACGTTTCTCCGGTCGACCAGTTTCCGGTCGACAGATGGGATGCGATCATCGCGATCAACCTGAGCTCGACCTTTCACCTGATGCGCGCCGCCGTTCCGCTGATGCGCGCCAAGGGCTGGGGGCGAATCATCACCACGGCATCGGCCCATTCGCTGGTCGCGAGCCCCAACAAGTCGGCCTATGTGGCGGCCAAGCACGGCGTGGTTGGCCTGACGAAATCGGTTGCCCTCGAGGCGGCGAAGACCGGCGTCACCGTCAACTGCATCAGCCCGGGCTATGTCTGGACGCCTTTGGTCGAAAATCAGATCCCCGACACGATGCGCACTCGCGGCCTCACCCGCGACCAGGTGATCAACGATGTGCTGCTGGCGGCGCAGCCGACGAAGCAGTTCGTCCAGCCCGAACAAGTCGCCGCGCTCGCCCTGTTTCTGTGCCGCGACGAGGCGGCACAGATCACCGGCGCCAATCTGTCGGTCGATGGCGGCTGGACGGCCGCCTGACCGGGCTGACTCTCGCTTTCCGCTTCACTAGAGTGAGCGAAAAGAGAGGTCGCATGAACAAGGCTGTGCTGATTGCCGCCTGCGCGTTGCTGGTTGGCTGCGCGCGTGGCGGTGCCGTGGAGAGTGCTGCGAGCGCCGTGCCCGACTGGAGGAACGTCGCGACGCCGGCCGACCGCGCGCGCCTGCGCGGGTGGCGAACGGCTTTCGTCACCGGCCTGAATCAGGCGCGATCCGCTGGTCATGCAGCGGAGATCGCTCGGGAAGGTCCGCTGCTTGACCCCGATGCCGGGCGGACCGCACGGCCTGCCACCGGCGACTATCGCTGCCGTGTCATCAAGCTCGGCGTAAAGGGGCAAGGCGGTCTCCCCTATGTCGCTTACCCGCCCTTCATGTGCCGGATCGATGATGAGGGCGGGGTCGCGAGCTTTACCAAACTGACCGGCTCGCAGCGGCCTGTCGGCGTGATCCTTGGCAGCCCGCAGCGGCATGTTTTCCTCGGCACGCTGGTGCTCGGCGACGAGAAGCGCGCGCTGGACTATGGCCGCGACCATGAGCGAGACCTGATCGGCGCCGTCGAAGCGCTGCCCGACGGCCGCTGGCGCCTGATCATGCCCTACCCCCATTACGAAAGCCTGATCGACGTGATCGAGCTGGTGCCTACCTCGCCAACTCCTGAACACCGTCCGGGCTGAGCCTGTCGAAGCCCTGTTCTTCTTTACGACCGAGCAAGGAAGTGCAGGCCTTCGACAAGCTCAGGACGAATGGGCTAAGTTGGCAGCATCCTTTCTGGAGACCCTTGTGCGTTCCTTAGCCCTCCTCCCCCTCCTCTTCGCCGCTCCCGCTTTCGCCCAGCCCGACATCCGCGCGGACGTTGCGAAGGACCTGCAGTCGCTGATCACCATCTACCGCGACCTCCACGCCAATCCCGAGCTGTCGGGGCAGGAGAAGCGCTCAGCCGCCATCCTAGCCGCCGAAGCGAAGAAGGCGGGCTTCGAGGTGACGACCGGTGTCGGCGGGCACGGTGTGGTTGCCGTCATGAAGAACGGTCCTGGCCCGGTTGTCATGCTCCGCGCCGACATGGACGCGTTGCCGGTGGCGGAGCAGACCGGTCTACCCTTCGCCAGCAAGGTCAAGGCGGCGGGCGGCGATGGCCAGCCGACGCCGGTGATGCACGCCTGCGGCCACGACACGCACATGTCCGCATGGATCGGCACTGCCCGGCGCATGGCGGCGCTTAAGGGAAGCTGGTCCGGCACCCTCGTGATGATCGGCCAGCCGGCCGAGGAGACGATCGAGGGCGCGAAGGCGATGCTGAAGGACGGGCTGTTCACCCGCTTCCCCAAGCCGCAATTCGTCATCGGCTTCCACGACTCGGCTTCGCTGCCGGCCGGCACGGTTGGCTACACGGCGGGCTATGCGCTCGCTGCCGTCGACTCGATCGACATATTGGTAAAGGGCGTCGGCGGCCATGGCGCGGCGCCGGCGACCGCCAAGGACCCGATCGTGCTCGCATCTCGGATCGTCACCACATTGCAGACGCTCGCTGCGCGTGAGATCGACCCGCAGGACGCGGTGGTGGTCACGGTCGGCTCCATTCATGGCGGCACCAAGCACAACATCATCCCGTCAGAAGTGAAGCTGCAGCTGACGGTCCGCAGTTATTCGCCCGAGACGCGCACCAAACTGCTCGACGGCATCAAGCGCATCGCGCGCGGCGAAGCGATCGCGGCGGGCCTGCCCGACGAGTTGATGCCGGTCGTGTCCAGCTTTGGCCCTGCGGGCGTCTCCACCTTCAACTCCGAAGAACTGACGAACCGCCTGGGCAAGGTCTTCGCCACCCGCTTCGGACAGAACCGTGTGCAGGCAATCAAGGCGTCGATGGTGAGCGAGGACTTTCCCGAGTTCCGCCTCGCCGATCCGGACAACATCCAGTCGACCATCTTCTGGGTCGGCGGGGTTCCCCGCGCCAAATGGGACGCGGTGAACGGCGATCCCGCGCGACTGCCGTCGCTCCACAGCCCGTTCTGGGCGCCCGACGCCGAGGCCGTAATCGGCACCGCGACGGAGGCGATGACCGCGGCGGCAACCGAGGTGCTGGGGAAGAGATGAGTGCAAGCCCCTCCCCTGAAGGGGAGGGGTGAGAGGCTCAGAACCGCGTGCTCACCGTCACGCCATAGGTCCGCGGGTCGCCAGGCTGACCGACGATCAGCCCGGTATTGCCCGGCTGCAGCGCCAACAGGTCATAATAGTTCACGTCGAAGGCGTTGCGCACCCAGCCAAAGACGTTCCACTTGTCGTCGGAACGCCAGCCGAAGCGCAGGTTGGTCAGCGCATAGCCCTTCACATCGGTGAAGCGGGATCGCGACGGATTGGCCGAGAATTTGGAGCGATAGCTGCCGTCCACGCCGGCATAGAGCTGACCGTCCAGCCCGCCGAAGGTGACTGGCACATTATATTCCGCGCCATAGGAGGTCGCCCATTTGGAGATGCCGGGCAGCCATTGGCCGGAAATGTCGCAATTCGGGATCGTGCCACCAACCAGCTCCGGCGGACAGGGCGCGTCGGTGAAGCGGACATATTGGTGATCGGTATAGGCACCGCTCGCATAAACGCGCAGCCTCTCGGACGGGCGGGCGGACAGGTCGGCTTCAAGTCCGCGCACCCGCACCTTGTCGGCGTTGGCGAGATAGCCGCGCACCACCGCGAACTGGCCGTTGGTGACGGTCGCCTGATAGTCGCTCGTCTCCGTCCAGAAGCCGGCAAGGTTAAGCGTCACGCGCTTGTCCCAGAACTGCGTCTTCAGGCCCAGTTCGAAATGATCGACCTTCTCCGGCCGCACGGTCACGGCGCCCAGGATCGGCTGATTGTTGGCATCGAGCGGCAGGCCCGACAGGTTGATGCCGCCCGACTTGAAGCTGCGCGCGTAAGTGGCATAGCCGAGCACATCGTCCGTGAACTGGTAGGCTAGGGTGAGGTCGCCCGACACGTTCCAGTCGCTGAACTTCGGCTTGTAGCTTTGCGGCGCGAGGGTGGCGCATTGGTCCCGCACCACTGAGTTGGTCGGCGCCGGGTTGCAGACGATCGCCTGACCGGCGCCATTGGTCACCACTGCCTCATAGGAGCCGCTCTTGCGGTCGTAATTGACGCGCAGCCCCGGCTGGATCTCCAGTCGGTCGGCCACGTGCCAGGTCAGGCGCCCGAAGGCGGCCAGGCTCGTATTCCTGAAGCTGATGTCGTTCGTCGAGGTGAGGCCGTCCAGCACCGCCGGATTGCTCGCGTTGGCACTGGTCGGGTTCAGCGTGTAGCGCGAGGCGGCAGCTCCCTGGCTCTGCCGCCCCTGCGTCGCGATTGTCTGGTGAAAGGCGAACAGGCCGATCACATAGTCGATCGTCCGCTCGCCGTTCGAAGCGAAGCGAAGCTCCTGCGTATATTGCCGCTGCTGCGACGGATTTGCCGAAACGGTCGTGATCGGCAGCCCGATAAAGTCGCGGTCGTTCGACGGCTTCCAATCCCAATAGCGGAACGCCGTCACCGAAGTGAGCGTGCCGAGCCCCAGGTCCCATTCGGCAAGGATGGAGGCGCCGCCGAGTTCCTGTCGGGCGCGCAGTCCGACATCAATGTCGGTCAGCCGGTCGAAGGCGTTCAGGCTGGGCGGCGCATAGCCGAAAGCGGCGGCGAGCGCCGGAAACTGGCGGTTCGCCGGGCGCTGGGTGGTGCCGATCCGCGCCGGGATCTGCACGCAGCAATTCGGGTTCTGCAGGTTGAAATCGGCGGACAGCGTGATGTCGAGCCGGTCGGTCGCGCGCCAAAGCAGCGACCCGCGCACGCCGATATTGTTCAGCTCATTCTGCCATTCGCGCGTGCGCACATTGTAGATCGTGCCGCGCCGATCGCTGGACGCGACGCCGATCCGGAACGCCACTGCGTCGCTGAGCGGGCCTGAGATCGATCCCTTGCTCTGGACATAGTCGAGATTGCCAAGGCTCAGCTCGGCCCGGCCCTCCCATTCAAAGCTGGGCCGTGTCGTGGTGATGTTGATGGCGCCGGCGGTCGTGTTCTTGCCGTAGAGCGTGCCCTGAGGCCCGCGCAGCACCTCGATCCGGTCGACGTCGATGAAGTCGAAGGTCGCGGCGGCGATGCGCGAATAATAGACCTGGTCGACATAGATGCCGACGCCCTGCTCGATGCCGTCGTTTGTGAGGCCGAACGGGGCACCCAACCCGCGAATGTTGGCGGCGGAGTTGCGGGGATTGGTCGAATAGAATTGCAGCGATGGCTGCAGCTGCGTCAGCCGCCCGACGGAGTTGGAGCCGGTCGCGGCGAGCGTCGCACCCGTGATGGCGGCGACAGCGATTGGCACGTTCTGGATACTTTCCTCGCGTCGACGCGCGGTCACGATCAGGTCGCCGTCGGTGACGACCTCCACCTCGGCAGGCGGCTGCGCATTTTCTTGCGCGCGCGCAGGAGCGGCGAGCAGCAGCCCCGTGCTCATCAGCAGAATCACCCGCATGGCATGGTTCCTTCCGCTGAGCAGTTTCTCAACTGGTCGAGTAGAGAACGAGAAAGATTTAGTTTCACCCGCCTTCCAGGCGCCTTAGTCTGCCGCTCAGGAGGCACGGATGACCGCATACGACACCATCGAGACAGTCACAGACGACGGGGTCATGACGATCACGCTGAACCGGCCCGACCGGCTCAACGCTTTCACGCCCGTCATGATGAAAGAGCTGATTGCGGCGTTCGACGAGGCCGATGCCGATGACGCGGTCCGCGCGGTGATCATGACCGGGGCGGGCCGCGCCTATTGCGCCGGGGCGGACCTGGGTGCGGGCGGCGCCACATTCGACTATGCCAAGCGGGCCGACCGGCTGGAGCAGGGCTCGCCGGTGCGCGAGGATGGCAGCGTCGACTATTCGCATCCCGGTGTCCGCGATGGCGGCGGCCGCCTCACCCTGCGCATCTTCAACTGCCGGAAGCCGGTGATCGGCGCGATCAACGGTCCCGCGGTCGGGATCGGCGCCACAATGACGCTGCCAATGGACTTCCGGCTGGCCAGCGACACCGCGAAGTTCGGCTTCGTTTTCGCGCGGCGCGGCATCGTGCCGGAGGCAGCCTCGAGCTGGTTCCTACCGCGGCTGGTCGGTATCAGCCAGGCGCTCGACTGGTGCTATTCAGGGCGCGTGTTCGGTGCGGAAGAGGCGCTGAAGGGCGGCCTGATCCGCTCGATCCATGCGCCCGACGAGCTGCTGGAGGCCGCGCGCAAGCTCGCCTGGGAACTGACTGCCCAGAGTGCTCCTGTGTCCATTGCCCTCACGCGCCAGATGATGTGGCGCATGATGGGCGCCGAACACCCGATGATCGCCCACCGCCTCGACAGCCGCGCCATCTGGTCGCGCGGCCAGAGCGGGGATGCCAAGGAGGGCGTGTCGTCCTTTCTCGAGAAACGCGAGGCGAGCTATCCTGACCGCGTTTCTGCCGATTTTCCGGATTTCGGCGAGCTGCTGAGCGATCCGGGATATAGATGAGGCTTATACCAGACCCGTTCGGGCTGAGCTTGTCGAAGCCCTCCCTTCTTTCTACCAGTTCGGGATAACAGAAAGGGAGGGCTTCGACAGGCTCAGCCCGAACGGAGTGGGGGCATCTCGATGAGCAAACTACTGCGCCGCAAGGCGATCGTCGCGGCGGAGGATCAGCCGCAGGAGCATCGCCTCGCCCGCACGCTCTCATGGCCGCACCTCGTCGCGCTTGGTGTCGGCGCGATCGTCGGCACGGGCATCCTGACGCTGATCGGCGTGGGCGCGGACCGCGCTGGGCCCGCCGTCCTGCTAAGCTTCGTCGTCGCCGGCGCGATCTGCGCTGCCGCTGCGCTCTGCTATGCCGAGATGGCGACGATGATCCCTGCCTCGGGCAGCGCTTACACCTACAGCTATTCGGTGTTGGGCGAGGTGTTCGCCTGGGTGGTCGGCTGGAGCCTGATCCTGGAATATTCGCTAGTAGTAGCGACGGTCGCGGTCGGCTGGTCCGGCTATGCCGTCGGCTTCCTGTCGGGCCTCGGCATCGTGCTGCCCGATGTGCTCACTCACGGCCCCACGGTGGTCGGCAATCTGGCTGACGGCTTCACCATCACCGAAGCCGGCATCAACCTGCCGGCCATCTTCATCATCGCGGTGGTCGCCGGCCTGCTGATGCTCGGAACGCGCGAAAGTGCGACGGTCAATACTGCGCTCGTCGTCCTGAAGATCGTCACCCTCGCGCTGTTTGTCGCGGTCGCACTGCCCTATTTCGACCCCGCGAATCTCGAGCCCTTCGCGCCGAAGGGCTATGGCAGCGTCGAAGGCGATGGCGGCGTCAAATATGGCGTGATGGGTGCCGCGGCGATCATCTTCTTCGCTTTCTACGGCTTCGACGCGATTTCGACCGCGGCTGAGGAAGCAAAGAACCCGGAGCGGGATCTCGCCATCGGCATCGTCGGTTCGATGGCGGCCTGCACCCTTATCTACATGATCGTGGCGGCCGCCGCCGTCGGCGCGCTAAACTACGCGCAGTTCGCGAACAGCCCCGAGCCGCTGGCGCTAATTTTGCGCGAGATCGGACGGCCGGGCATCGCGACCATCATCGCCGCCGCAGCGGCCATCGCGCTGCCGACTGTGCTGCTCGCCTTCCTTTATGGCCAGACCCGCATCTTCATGGTGATGGCGCGCGACGGCTTCCTGCCGACCTCCTGGGCGCGCGTGTCGAAGCGCGGCACGCCGGCGGTTATCACACTGGTGACGGCGATCTTCGTCGCGATCATCGCCGCGGTGACCCCGCTCGACCTGATCGCCTCGCTTGCCAATGCCGGCACGCTCTGCGCCTTCATCGCCGTCGCCCTCTGCGTGCTGGTGATGCGCAAGCGTGCGCCGGACATTCGCCGCGGCTTCCGCACGCCGGCAGCCTGGATCGTCGCGCCCTTGGCGATCCTCGGCTGCATCTATCTCTTCACCAGCCTGCAGTCGGTGACGCAGGTGAGCTTCTTCGTCTGGAACGGGATCGGCCTGCTGATCTACCTGATCTACGGCCTGGCGCGCAGCCGCGCTACTTTGCCTTCGTCCAAGTAACCGACCGGCAGAAGATCGCCACGCAGCCAGTGAGCCTCAGCGTTCCGGGCCCGGTGCGCTGGAGAGTCGTCTTGTAGCTCTTTCCGTTCTTCGGGTCGTAGGCGGTACCGCGCCACAGATTGCCGTCCTCCGCAAAGCCGGTCAGCACCGGCATGCCCAGGATCGGCCGTCCGCGCAGCCTTGCGTCTGGATTGTTGACGTCGGTGCCGGGCGGCTTGATCGGCACCAGGCTCCTGACCAGCCGCCCGCACAAACGCTGGCCGCACGGTGCGATCTCGATCAGCCCGTCCTTGGTGTCGGTCAGCCACGTTCCGGTGACTGCCTCTGCGGCGCGAGATGGAGAGGCGGCGAAGACCAGAAGGATGAATGTCCAGCGCATTTCATCTCCGTTTGTATCGAGCGAAGTCGAGATACGTTTCTCGACTGCGCTCGAAACGAACGGATTGATGGGTGTTGTCAACTGCGCGGAGCAGGGTAGCTTACATTCATGACAGCATTAGCCCTCGCCCTGCTCGCGACCATAACGGTCTCTCCCGGCCCCGACGCTCAGGAACGGCTGCAGGCCGCCCTGATCGAGGCTGCTCCAGGAGACACGGTCCGGCTCGGGCCCGGCCGCTTCGAACTGACCGACGGCCTTTCGCTGGACGTAGACAAGGTCACCGTCCGCGGCGCCGGGCGCGATGCGACGGTGCTGAGCTTCAAGGGTCAGAAAGGCGCCGGCGAAGGCCTGCTGGTCACGTCGGACGATGTGGTGCTGCGCGATTTCGCGGTCGAGGACAGCAAGGGCGACGGCATCAAGTCGAAAGGCGCCGACCGCATCGTCTATTACAATCTCCGCGTCGAATGGACGGGCGGGCCCAAGGAAACCAACGGCGCCTATGGCGTCTATCCGGTCAGCTCGACCGATGTGCTGGTCGACAAGGTGCTGGTCCGCGGCGCCTCGGACGCGGGCATCTATGTCGGGCAATCCAAGAACATCGTCGTCCGCAACTCGGTCGCGGAGAAGAACGTCGCCGGCATCGAGATCGAGAACAGCTATTATGCGGACGTTCATGGCAATGTCGCACGCCACAATACCGGTGGCATTCTGGTCTTCGATCTGCCGAACTTGCCGCAGATGGGCGGCCATTCGATTCGCGTGTTCGACAATCAAGTGACGGACAACGACACGCCCAACTTCGCGCCCAAGGGCAACATCGTCGCCTCGGTTCCGATGGGCACCGGCGTGATGGTCATGGCCAACCGCAACGTGCACGTGTTCGGCAACACGCTGGCGAACAATGCCAGCTCCAACGTGATGCTGATCGGCTATCGCCAGCCATTCGATGACAAGAACTACAACCCGCTGATCCGGCAGGTGGTGATCCGCGATAACAAGCATGGCCGCGCCGGCTTTGCGCCGAGCTTCCCGGGCGGAGCGCAGCTCGCGGGCGCGATGGGCGGCGCCTTGCCGCCGGTCTTCTGGGACGGCACCGGCGAAGCTGTGGTCGTCGCCGAGACGGATGTGCCGACGCTGACCCTGGGTCTCCCCTCGCCGTCCACGCCGCTCGACCAAGCCAAGCCTTCGCTCGCCAAGTTCGACGCAGCTCGCGCGGCGGAACCCGCGCCGGTGGTGCTGCCCGCGTCGATGGAGGCGGCGATCCGGTGAGAGTGACGTTAGCGCTGGCCGTCCTGGCGCTGCTGACCAGCGCCGCGCCGCCAGGCGTCGATGACGCGCTGATCACCGGCGACACGCTGCCGCCGAAGCTCTCCAATTTCCGCTTTTTCGTGAACGGCAAGCCGAACGGACGCGTCGCGCCCTACACGCTCACCACTCCACTCTTTTCCGATTACGCGGACAAGGACCGGTTCATCTATGTGCCGGCCGGGCAAAAGGCGCGGCACACAGGCGACGGGCTGATCGAGTTTCCGATAGGCTCGGCGCTGATCAAGACGTTCAGCTATCCCGGCCAGACGCTCGAAACACGCGTACTGCTAAAGCGGGCGAGCGGCTGGGTGGCGCTGCCCTATGTGTGGGAAGGCAGCGATGCGGTGTTGAAGCGCGGCGGCAAGCGCATCGAGGTGGCAGCTCTCGGCCAGACGATCAGCTACGCCGTGCCGAACCAGAATCAGTGCAAGGAATGCCACCAGTCCTCGGGCGCGGTCGAGCCGATTGGTCCCAAGGCGCGCAACCTCGGCGCGGCGCAGCTACAGAAGCTGGTCACAGCCGGTGTGCTCGACCGCGCGCCAGCCGGCTATACGCTCCCCCGCTGGGACGATCGGCGCGTGCCGGTCGCACAGCGGGCCCGCGCCTATCTCGACGTCAATTGCGGCCACTGCCATTCACGCACCGGCATTGCCAACAACAGTGGCTTGTTCCTGACCTGGGAGGAAGCCGATCCGGTGGCGTTCGGCGTCGGCAAACGCCCGGTAGCGGCGGGACGCGGCAGCGGCGGCCATGACTTCGCCATCGCGCCTGGCGAGCCCGACAAGTCGATCCTGCTCTACCGGATGAACAGCACCGATCCGGGCGTCGCCATGCCGGAACTCGGCCGGTCCTTGGTGCACAAGGAAGGCGTGGCGCTGGTGCGGGAATATATCGCCAGCATGCACCCGCATCCCTAAGTCCGTTCGGCCTGAGCTTGTCGAAGGCCTCCCTTTCTGTACACGGAACCCAGAAGAAGGGAGGGCTTCGACAAGCTCAGCCCGAACGGAGTTAGAATGGACTGGTTCATTGGGGTGCTGGGAGGTTCCGGGCTCTATGCCGTCGACGATCTCGAAGGCGCGGAATGGCAGACCGTCGACACACCTTGGGGAACTCCCTCCGACCAGATACTGACCGGCACCATCGCAGGCATCCGCTTCGCCTTCCTCCCTCGTCACGGTCGCGGTCACCGGCTTTCCCCGACCGAGCTCAACTATCCCGCCAATATCGATGCGCTGAAGCGGATTGGGTGCACCGACCTGCTGGCGCTCTCCGCGGTCGGATCGCTGCGCGAGGAGCTGGCACCGGGCCGCTTCGTGGTCGCCGACCAGTTCATCGACAACACAAGGCACCGCGCCGCCAGCTTTTTCGGTACGGGCCTTGTCGCCCATGTTTCGCTCGCTGATCCGGTTTGTCCGCGCCTCTCCAGCCTTGCCGCCGCGGCAGCGACACGTGCCCGAGCCGAAGTGAGCGAAGGCGGCACCTATATCGCGATCGAGGGGCCTCAGTTCAGCAGCCGCGCGGAAAGCCACATGTACCGCACCTGGGGCGCCGACATCATCGGCATGACCGGCATGCCCGAGGCGAAGCTCGCCCGCGAGGCAGAGCTGCCTTATGCGCTGATCGGCATGGTCACCGACTATGACTGCTGGCGCGAAGGAGAGGCGCATGTCGAGGTCAGCGAAGTGCTCCGCGTCATGCACGACAATGCCGGCAAGGCACGGCGGACCATCGTGGAACTCGCCAAGCTGTTGCCCGCAAGGCGAGAGCCGAGCCCGATCGACACATGCCTAGATCACGCGATCGTGACGGCGCCCGACGCGCGCGATCCTGCCTTGATTCGAAAGCTTGATGCCATTGCCGGGAGAGTGTTGCGATGACCATTCGACTGTTTGACTATTTCCGCTCCTCGGCCAGCTACCGGGTGCGGATCGGTCTCAACCTTAAGGGGGCCGAGTATGAACGCATCGACCTGTCGCTGCTCGACGGCAAACATCGCGAGGCGGACAATCTCGCGCGCAACCCGCAAGGCTTCGTGCCGACGCTGGAGTTCGACGGCCATCAGCTGACTCAATCGCTCGCGATTCTCGACTATCTGGACGCGCGCTTTCCCGAACCGCCCTTCGTTTCCAAAGACCCGGCGCGCCGTTCGAAGACGCTCGCCCAGGCGCTGCTGATCGCCTGCGACATCCACCCGATCAACAATCTGCGCGTCCTCAAATATCTGAAAGGCGAGCTCGGCGCGTCCGACGAGGCGCGGGACGACTGGTATCGTCACTGGGTGCGCGAGGGGTTCGTCGCGCTGGAGACGATGGCGGAAGGCAGCGGCCGCTATCTTGGCGGCGATGCGCCAGACTTGGCCGACATCTGCCTGGTGCCGCAGATGTTCAATGCACGGCGCTTCAACCTAGACCTGACGCCCTTCCCGACCCTAGTGCGGATCGACGCAGCACTGCAGGAGCTGGACGCCTTCGCCGCAGCGAGCCCGGAGCGGGTCAGCCAGTCATCCTAAACTCCGTTCGGCCTGAGCTTATCGAAGGCCTGCCTTTCTACAGCAAAAAGAAGAACAGGGCTTCGACAAGCTCGGCCCGAACGGAGTAGGGGAGCGCGTGCTTCTATACCTCCTTCTCCAATCCGCCGAACCTGCCATTGTCGTTACCGGCCGCGGTCTCGCCGAAGCACCCGGCGACGCCGCCTATGATATTGTCACCATCAATCGCGACCGGCTGACCTCCAGCGCTAGCGGCCGGCTCGAGGATGTCCTGCGCGATATGGCGGGCCTGCAGCAATTCCGCCGCTCCGATGCGCGCTCCGCCAATCCGACCAGCCAGGGCGTGACGCTGCGCGGCCTCGGCGGCAATGCCGCGAGCCGGGCGCTGCTGATTCTCGACGGCGTGCCGCAAGCCGATCCGTTCGGCGGCTGGGTCGCCTTTCCGGCCTATGCGCCGGAGCGGCTAGGCCAGGTGCGGGTCACGCGTGGGGGCGGCAGCGGCCTCTTCGGACCGGGAGCGCTCGCCGGCACCATCGAGCTGTCGAGCGCCACGCCAGGCGAGCTGCCGCGGCTCGGAGGCGGGATAGCCTATGGCAGCCGCGAGAGCCTTGACGCGGACATCATAGGCAGCGGCCGGTTGGGCGCGGGCTTCGCAGTGCTGTCGGCTGATTATGCGCGCGGCAGCGGCTTCAATCCGATCATCCGCTCTCAACGTGGCCCCGCCGACCGCCCGGCCGATTACGAGCAGGGCAGCGTCTCCGCCCGTGCGGTGGTGCCGATTGCCGCCGACACAGAGCTGCAGGCCAATCTCCTCGCCTTCGCCGACCGGCGGGAACGCGGCACGCGCTTCACCGACAATGGCAGTGACGGCGCCGATGCAAGCCTGCGGCTAGTCGGCCGAGGTCGCTGGGGATTTTCCGCGCTCGCCTATATCCAGACCCGCAGCTTCCGCAGCGAATTCGCCTCGATCAGCGCCGGACGGGAAACCGCAACGCAGACGCTGGACCAGTACAACACGCCGGCGACCGGACTCGGTGCCCGGGTCGAGATCGCTCCGCCCATTGGGGCCGATATCGATCTCCGCATCGGCAGCGACTGGCGCCGCACAAGCGGGCGCACCGAGGAACTCTTCACCTTCGTCAATGCAGCACCGACGCGGCAGCGGCTGGCCGGCGGCGTGACCGGAACGATTGGAGCCTTTGCCGACCTGTCCTGGAGAACCGGAGATCTGGTGCTGAGCGTCGGCGGCCGGGTCGATCGCTGGGCCATCCGCGACGGGCTCCTGCGCGAGACCACGCTCGGCTCTGGCGCGGTGCTGACCGACAGCCGCTTCGCCGATCGTAGCGGCTGGGAGCCGACCGGACGCGCAGGCCTCGCCTGGCGCGCCAATGACGCGCTGACCCTTCGCGCCGCCGCCTATGCCGGCTGGCGGCTGCCGACCCTGAACGAGCTCTACCGTCCATTCCGCGTGGGTGCCGATGCGACGGCACCCAATGCTGGCCTTTTGCCGGAGCGCCTGCATGGGGCCGAGCTTGGAGCGGAGTTCCGTCCCGCTCAAGGCGTACGGCTGGCTGCGACGCTGTTCGATAACCGGCTCGACAATGCCATTGCCAATGTCACCGTTGCGCGCGGACCCGGCACCTTCCCCGGCGTAGGGTTCGTGTCCGGCGCCGGCTTCTACCGTGTGCGGCACAATCTGGACCGCGTCCGCGCGCGCGGCGTGGAGCTGGACGGCGCCGTGCAGATGGGCGTCTGGGGCCTGACCGCCTCCTACGCCTATACAGACTCACGCATACGCGCCTCCGGCCAAGCGGCCTCGCTGGACAGCCTTCGTCCCGCGCAGACGCCTCGGCACACAGCCTCCGCTACCCTCAGCTGGTTGCCGGGGCGCGCACGCGCCTCGGTTACGATGCGCTATGTGTCGGGTCAGTTCGAGGACGATCAGAATAGCCGTACGCTCGAAGATGCGCCGACCATCGACGCCGCATTGGCCCTGCCGATCTCCACCTCGCTGAGCCTTGAGGCGCGCGGCGTGAACCTTGCCGACGCCCGAGTTGAAGCAGCGATCTCCGGCGACGGCGTGATCGAGCGGGCGAGCCCGCGGACGCTCTGGCTGGGGCTCCGCTTCGGCCGCTAGGGCACGAAGCGCTTCACCAGGGCGCGCCCGCGGTCCATTAGTTCAGGCGGCGCGATCTTCCAGCAGAGGATCGCGGTGATCATGCCCAACAAGGCACCGCTCGCCCACCAGCGCCAGTCGCTATAGTCGAGCGCGGCCGAAATGACGGCACCCGCCAGCATCGGCAACGCGACGAGCCCTATCAATGGCGCCGGGTTCAGCCTCCGCCGCGCCGCCCACCAGAGCAGCAGGAAATCGACCGAGCAGCGGAATGCGAACACGGCCGCGCAGCCAATCAGTCCGAACCATTTCATCCCGAAATAGAGCAGCACTAGATAAGGCGGGATCTGCGCGAGCAGGCATTTGGTGACAAGGTCGGGCCGTCCCATGCCTTGCAACCAGCTATAGGGAACGACGGCAAAGGCGTTCGCCCAATAGCCGAACACGATCAGCACGCCAACATCGGCTGCCGGGCGGCCGATTTCGCTGCCGACCCACAGGTCCAGAAACGGATGCAGCACGTAGATGGCGCCGAGGATCGGCAGGCTGATGCCGGCGAGCAGCACGCGGACGGCCTTGTCGCTCAAGGCCGCGCGCTCCTCTGGCGAAGCGGTCGGCAGGCGCGGGAAAACGGCGGTCACCAGAGCGTTGGGGAAGATGGTAATGCGCTGGGCGAGTTGGAACGGCACCGTGTAGATCGTCACCGCCTTAGCGCCGAGCACGGCGCCGATGGCGAACCGGTCGAGGATGACGAGGATCGGCCCGAACAATCCGGTGACCGTTACCCAACCACCATAGCCGAGCAGCTCCTTGATCTGGCTGCGGTCGAAGCGCGCTTTCTGCCCTTTGGTGATGAACAAATGGCAGCGCCACCACAGCACCGCGATTGCGATGGCGCGCGCTGCCACCGACGCGAGCAGCAACAGGCTGAGATTGGGCCCGAACGCGAGCGCCACGAACAGGGGCAGCAGCTGAAACAGGCTGGTCGACAGGACCGAGACCATGTTGGTCTCAAGAAACCGGTCGCGCGCCTGCAAGGCGCCGCTCAGCACGCCTGTCATCGTCGCGATGGGCACAGCGAGCGCCAGGAACGGCACAGCTGCCGAGATTTCGGGTCGCAGCGCCGGGTCGACCTTGAATATCTGATCGAAGAAGAAGGCGGCGGCGCCCCACAGCACCAGTGCACCCAGGACGCCCATGAGCACATTGGTCAGGATCGCGGTCCAGAACACATCGGCGCGATCCTGCGCGGGAGCGTCCTTCAACGCGGCGATGCTGTAGGTCGTCGCGCGGCCCAGTCCCAGATCGAACAGCCCGAAATAGCCGAGCAGCAGCCAGGCAATGGCAAGCACCCCATAACGGTCGGTGCCCACGAGCTTCAGGTAGATGGGGACGGTGACGAGCGCGAGCAGGATCGGGAGCACCGCCCCGATCAGGTTATAGGTCGCGTTCCGGCTGACGCTCATTGATTGGCCATCACATCGTCATTGCGAGGATGGAAGCGACGAAGCAATCCATCAGGCGGCGCCGGACCTGGATTGCTTCGCTCCGCTCGCAATGACGTGCGTTAAGCGACCTTCTGCTCGAGCGGCGCTTCCACGCCGGCGACGCCGCGTCCGACGCCGAAATAGGTCATGCCCGCCTTCTCGGCCTCGGCCGGGTTATAGACGTTGCGCAGGTCGACCAGCACCGGCTGGCGCATCGATCCGGCGAGCCGCTTGAGATCCAGCGCGCGGAACGCGTCCCATTCGGTGACCAGCACGAGAACGTCGGCGCCTTCGGCCACTTGATAGGCATTGGCCCTGTAGTCGAGCTCGCCCAGCATCGCGCGGGCTTGTTCCACGCCTTCCGGATCATAGGCGGCGATGTCCGCGCCGGCCTCACGCAGCACCCGCACGATGTCCAGCGAAGGCGCGTCGCGCATGTCGTCAGTGTTGGGCTTGAAGGTCAGGCCGAGCAGCCCGACCCGCTTGCCCTTGGCCGAGCCACCCAGCACTTCGATGACCTTATGGCCCATTGCTTCCTTGCGCAGGTCGTTCGCCTCGACCGTCGCATGCACGATGCGCAGCGGCACGCCATAATCCTCGGCCGTCTTCAGCAGTGCCAGCGTGTCTTTGGGGAAGCAGGAGCCGCCATAGCCCGGGCCCGCGTGCAGGAACTTGGAGCCGATGCGGTTGTCGAGGCCGATGCCGCGTGACACATCCTTGACGTCCGCGCCGACCTGCTCGGCCAGGTCGGCAAGCTCGTTGATGAAGCTGATCTTGGTCGCAAGGAACGCATTCGCCGCGTATTTGATCAGCTCGGCGGTGCGCCGGCCGGTGAACAGCAAAGGCGCGGCGTTCAGGTAGAGCGGACGATAGACCTCGCGCATCACATCCTGAGCATGCGCGTCCTCAGTTCCGACGACGATACGGTCGGGCCGCTTGAAATCGCCGATCGCTGCGCCCTCGCGCAGGAACTCCGGATTGGAAACGACTGCCCAGGCGAAGTTGGGGCGGGTTTCCTTAAGAATGGCTTCGACCTTGTCGCCTGTGCCGACGGGCACCGTCGATTTGGTGACGACGACGCACGGCTTGTCGGCGGCCTGGGCGATCTCCTTGGCCGCCGCGAACACATAGGACAGGTCGGCATGACCGTCGCCCCGGCGCGACGGCGTGCCGACGGCGATGAACACCGCGTCGGCGCCGGCGATGCCAGCCTTCAGATCAGTGGTGAATGACAGGCGCCCGGCCTTCACGTTCGACGCGACCAGCTGGTCCAGGCCCGGCTCGAAGATCGGCATGCGGCCGGCTTCCAGCGCCTTGATCTTGCCCGCATCCTTGTCGACGCAGACCACGTCATGGCCGAAATCGGACAGGCAGGCTCCCGAAACGAGGCCGACATAGCCCGAGCCGATCATCGTAATCTTCATCATGTCACCCTGAACTTGAAGCGGCGCCGCCTTAGCCGCCGCCGCTTATCGTTACCACCGGATAAAGGGTTAAGCGCGCGCCAGGAACTGCGCCGTCGACGCAGCCACCGTCTCCCCCGCCGGCTCGCACCGGCCGCCCAAATTGGCGGCCAAGAACTCCTCCGTGATCGCGTTGAAGGCGATGTTGTTTTCCGGACGCGCGAAGCCGTGCCCCTCGTCCGGAAAAAGCACATAGGTGACGGGAATGTTCCCGGCCTTCATTGCGGACACGATCTGGTCGGATTCGGCCTGCTTGACGCGGGGATCATTGGCGCCCTGGCCGATCAGCAGCGGTCGCACGATCCGGTCGGCCTTGTAGAGGGGCGACCGGTCCTTGAGCAGCTGCAGCCCTTCCGGCGTTTCGGGATTGCCCATGCGCCGATGAAATTGCTGCACCACCGGCTTCCAATAAGGCGGGATGGTCTGCAGCAGCGTTTCCAGGTTGGACGGCCCGACGATGTCGACGCCGCAGGCGAACAGTTCCGGCGTGAAGGTCAGCCCGGCAAGCGTCGCATAGCCGCCATAAGAACCGCCCATGATCGCGATCCGGTCTCGGTCGGCGATGCCCTCCGCCACAGCCCACTCGACTGCATCGACAAGGTCGTCATGCATCTTCGCGCCCCATTGGAGGTCGCCGGCCGAGATGAAGCTCTTGCCGAAGCCCGTCGAGCCGCGGAAGTTAACCGACAGCACCGCATAGCCACGGTTCGCCAGCCATTGATGATACGGGTTGTAGCCGTGATGGTCGCGCGCCCAGGGGCCGCCATGGACGAGCAACACCATAGGCAGCGGCCGGTCGGGAATGCTCTCCTTGGCCGTTGCCGCTCCATTGGGCAGGGACAGATAGGCGGTCAGCGTCAGCCCATCGCGCGTCCGCAGCTCCAGCGGGTGCATCGGCACCAAAGGCGCATGCTCCAGCTCCGGTCGTGACACGTAGAACAGCTCCAGCCGGTCCGCGTCGCGATCATAGAGGTAAACGGCGGGCGGCCCGGTCACCGGGTCCACCGCGACCGTCCACTGGCGATCGTCATCGGTGCGCGACGTGATCTCGATATCGCCTTTAAGCCGCTCGCGCAGGCGCTTCAGCGTCGCGCCGATTTCCTGATCGAGGCCCACCCACTCCTTAGTCAGGTAATCGACCGAATAGGCCTCCACTTCGCCGGTGAGCGGGTGAGAAAGCGTGCCGCCGATATCCGCGCGCGGGTCCTCGGCGATGACGCGCCGGCCGCCGGTCGCCATGTCCTCGGCGATCAGCGCCGCCGTATCCCGGCCGCGGCTGTCGACCCAGTAGAGCGTCGCCCCGTCGGTCGTGAAGCCGGCGGGCTGGGTAGTGAGCGAGTCCTCGAGCGTGGTGGCGGCGAACGGCGCCTCCTCCACTCTGCCGTCCTCAACGCGATGGAAGTCCATGCCGCCCTCGGCATTGGGGCGCACCGCGATCCGCAGCTTCAGCGCATCATCGGCAAGGAAGCCGGCAAAGCTGTCGCCGCGCATGACCTCGGTCAGCTGTCCAGTCGCCAGGTCGAGCGAATGCACATCGTGCCATTGCGGGTCGCGATTGTTGAGGCCGACAAGAATGCGGCCGCGCTCCGTCACCGAGGTGCCCATGATCAGCACGCGTGTGTTCTCATAGGGGGTGAGGCATGCTTCGGCACCGCTCTTGATATCGACACGGTAGAGCAGAAAATTCTCATCGCCGCCCTTGTCCTGCACATAGAGAAGTGACTGGCTGTCCGGCGCCCAGAGGTATTGGCTGATCGGACGAACCTTCTCCGCCGTCATCGGCCGGGCGTCGGAAGGCGCATCGGAAGGCGCCAGCCACAGGTTCATCACGCCATCGCGGGGCGCGAGCCAGGACAGCCAACGTCCATCGGGGCTGACCCGCCCTTGCGCGCGCGTGGGATTGCCGAACAGCTTTGCCCGCTCGATCAGGGGAACTTCTGGAGTATGCGTCATGGCCGCTGCTTTACGGCCTCGGCGCTCCGCCTCAAGCGCCCTCGTTGACGTCAGTGCGCCAAATCGCCGAGCAAGCGGCACGTTTCCTTGATCTCGCCAAGGAGCCGATGCTGTTCGTCCCGGGTCAGCATCACTGCGCGCTCGCGCCAGGCGACAATGATCCGCTCGCGCAGGTCGGTGATCTCGCCCAGCATCTCATCGGCACTGAACGCGTCGAGCTGATAGACATTTTTGCGTTCCTGGTCAGGCATAGATGCCTCCCGTGAGAAGCGGGAGCGTGCCAAAGACTCTCATGGCGCGCGCTTCGATGCAAAATGCGCCAATGCCCTCTCTATAGCCTGGTTCGGCATGGAATGTCCATGATTCCGCCTGATCCAGGTTAAAGCGCCACCATCTTATAGTGGTGCCAGGCGAAAATCGCGGCGGCGCCCCGGTGCGGGCGCCAAGCTTCGGCAAGTTCGCGCGTGCGCTTCTCGTTTGGGCGCTCGGGCAGCCCAAGCAGGACGCCGACTTCGCGCATCACCGCCAGATCGCCAGCGGGCCAGATGTCGGGCCGCCCTTCCGCGAACAGCAGGTAAATCTCCGCCGACCAGCGGCCGATACCTTTGATCTTGGTCAGCGCGGCGATGGCTTCCTCATCGTCTTCAGGCAGGTTGGACAGGTCCAACTCGCCGCTGACCACCAGCTGGGCCAGGCTGCGCGCATAGCCGCTCTTCTGCCGCGACAGTCCCGCCGCGCGGAGGTCCTCGTCGGAGGCGGCGAGCAGCCGTTGCGGGTCGGTCGTGTCGCCGAGCAACGCCGCGAGCTTGTTCCACATCGATGCGGCCGCCGCGACGCTGACCTGCTGGCCGACGATGGTGCGCAGCAGCGTCTCATAGCCCGGCTCGCGGATGCGCGGCTCGGGATAGCCGGCCCGGGCGATCGCTTCGGCGAAGACCGGTTCGCGCGCCGCGAGCGCGTCCAGCGACTCCTTCAGCTGCTCGGCCGAAAGCCCCATGCTTGACCCTCCCCCGCTCTCGCGACATTGCGTGCGCAAAGCCTCGCTAGGCTGAACGGAAAGGGAACACAATGCCGAAGCTGGTGGTGGTGACGCGGGACGGAAGCGAGCGGGCGGTCGACGGCGATGTCGGCCTGTCGGTCATGGAAGTGATCCGCGAGAACGGCTTCGACGAACTGCTCGCGCTATGCGGCGGCTGCTGCAGCTGCGCCACCTGCCATGTCCATGTCGATGCGGACTGGGCCGAGCGGCTGCCGAAGATGAGCGAGGATGAGAACGACCTGCTCGAATCGAGCGATCACCGGAACGAGAGCTCGCGCCTGTCTTGCCAGATTCCGTTCACCCAGGATCTGGACGGCCTGCGGGTGACCATCGCGCCGGAGGATTGACGCTCATCCGTCATTGCGAGTGCAGCGAAGCAATCCAGTGGAGTCTACGAGCGGCTGGATTGCCGCGTCGCTCCGCTCCTCGCGATGACGGCCTAGTGCAGCCGCAGCACCGCTGTTGGCGCATCACGCGTCAGCGGCGACACTTTCCAGGTCAGCGTCTTGCGCGGACCGGCCGTTCCCGGGCCCTCTTCATTGTTGGTGCTGACCAGCTCGGCATCGGTTTCCAGCACGAACGTTCCGTCCAGCTTGTCGCTGGAATCGGCGGCGCCGCTCATCGGGCCCAGCTCGTCCTTGCTTTCATTGGCGAAACCGGGCGCCTTCACCCGCACCGTGCCATTGCCGCGCAGCTCGACAGCGACAAAGGGCACGATCGCCTGCCCGTCCAGATTGAACGGGTAGATGAAGTTGTGCGTGAGCGTGCCGGAGACCTGATAGTCGATCGCGAATGCGCCATCGCCCAGATAGCGGACCGAGCGATAGCCCGCTTCCTTGGAGAGCGCATCGGCGATGGCACGCGCCTTCACCTCGGCCTTGCGCTTGTCGTCGGCGCTGACCGGCTCCTTGCCTGGCTTCATCTGCTCCGGGTCGAGCGCATGCACTTCGCCGACATAAGAATAGGTGAAGCTGCGATCGGCGTTGATCAGTAGCCGCGAGGTGAACTTGCCGGGCGTCAGCAGGCAGCCGGCGAGCAGCAGCGGCAGGCACAAGGCCGCCGCCAGTCGAACGAACACCCCCATATGCCCTCCCTCAGCTTCGGGTCGCCGCCGCATAGAGCGCGATCGCCGCGGCGTTCGACACGTTCAGGCTTTCTACCCTGTCGCTGATCGGAAGTCGCGCCAGTTCGTCGCAGTGCGCGGCCGTGTTCTGCCGCATGCCCTCGCCCTCGGCGCCAAGCACCAGCGCGACCTTGGCGGACCCAAGCGTCTCGGAAAGCGTCCGCTCCGCCTCTCCGGCCATGCCGATCCGCCAGAAACCGGCCTCGCCGATCTCGTCCAGGGCGCGCGCGAGGTTCACGACCCGCACCCATGGCACCACTTCCAGCGCGCCCGATGCGGCACGGGCAAGCGCCCCCGACTCGGGTGGACTGTGACGGTCCTGAGTGACGATCCCCGCGGCATCGAACGCGGCGGCCGATCGCAGGATCGCGCCGACATTGTGCGGGTCCGTCACCTGATCGAGAACCAGCAGCGGCCGATTGCCCTCGCCGGTCAACAGCTCGTCCAGGAACACGTCCTCCAGCGGCTCGACTTCGAGCACCACGCCCTGATGCGGCGCGTCCTGGGGCACCAGCCGGCCGAGGTCTGCCACGTCGGCGAAGGTGACGGTCAGTTCCTTCGGCAGCTCCATCCGTGCCGCGGCCTCACGCGTCGCCCAGAGCTTGACCGCACGACGTCCGGGGTTGGCAAGCGCGGCGCTGACCGCGTGGCGGCCCCAGAATCTCGGACGGCCGGACGCGGCGGCGGCGGGGCGGTGGCGCTTCTTCATGGGCGGCGCCTCTACAGCAAAGTGAAGGCGTTGACAGGCCGCGCCGCGTTCGTCATTGGCGTCGCCTCCGCTCAACCCGGCTTGACCGGAACCTGTGGACAGGTGGCCGAGTGGTTAAAGGCAGCAGACTGTAAATCTGCCGGGCTTCGCCCTACGCTAGTTCGAATCTAGCCCTGTCCACCACACCCCTTCACAGACCTTGGCTCGTTCGTCATCCCGAGCGCAGCCAAGCAATCCAGTGCCAGTATTGAGTCAGCTGGATTGCTTCGTCCCTTCGCTCCTCGCGATGATGATGGAAACTCAGGCGCCAGACGCCTCTGACGGTCAGCGCAGCTTATTGCGGAAATGCTGCCGCTCGAGGGCGCGGCGACGGCGCGACTTCCAGACCGTCTGATGAAAAATCAAGGCTCCGATGGAGCCGACACCGGCCAGCAAAAGCGCGACCAGCAGCGGGAGAATATCGTCCACTTTGTGCCTTATCGTACCCGAAGTTTGGGCGAGAGCTACCGCCTCGCCTCTTCGGAATCAACGTCGCGCGTTATGGTTTGCGTTCCTTCACTCACTTCCGTCGTGCTGTGGCGTCGGTTCGTCGCCTGCTGTCCAGCTTCATCGACACGCATTCCCCTGTGGTCGACAGCACAGCGACCTTTTCTACCCAGAAGCTAGAGCGCCTCCATCGCCGCCAGGGGGGCGGCGAATCGGATGAAAGGACAGTCACATGACCGCAGACGCTCTGCGCACCACCGCGACCTGGCTCGCGGCGTTGTTCGTCGGCACATTGTTCGTTGCCGCCTCGACCTCGTTCGTCGGCATCGCCTAAGTGGGCCGCTCAAGGGAGGCCCAGCTTTTCGGTCAGCGTATCGATATAGCTGGGCCCCACCTGAACATGGGCGCCATCGTCGAGCACCAGAGTGAGGCTCCGATTGGCGCGGCGGACTTCCGCCACCTTCTCCGGCCGCACAAAGGCCGATCGATGCACCCGCATCAACCCCGTTCCATCCAACTTTTCTTCCAGCGCCGCCATCGTCGCCCGCAGCATGTGGCTGCGCGTTTCGGTGTGCAACAGCACATAATCGCGCGCCGCTTCGATCCAGCCGATCGCCTCGATCGGGACCCAGCGATGGCCGTGCCGCTCGGGCACCCAGAAGCCGGCATCGTCGCTGCGGCTGCCGCCGCTCTTCGAGCGCAGCGCCTCCACTTCCTCCAGTAACTTGCCGCTCTGCTCTGCCTGCTCGCGCAACTCGCGGCGGCGGCGGGCGCGGTTGACGGCCTGGCGGAGCCGGTCGAACCGCACGGGTTTAAGCAGATAGTCCGCGGCATCCACTTCGAACGCGTCCGGCGCGTAATGTTCGTGCGCGGTGACGAAAATGATCTCCGGCCGCTTCTCCGGCTCTAGCGCGGCAGCGGTGCGCAGACCGTTGCGGCCGGGCATCTGGATGTCGAGGATGACGAGATCGGGCCCGAGCGCCTCGATCTGCTCCAGCGCCATGTCGCCATCGGTCGCCTGACCGATCACGTCGACATCCTCGATATCGGCGAACAGGGTTCGCAAGCGGTCAAGCGCCAGCGCTTCGTCATCGACCAGCAACACACGCATGCAGCAATCCCCCGAGGCTTTTCCGTCTCTTATCGGACAGCCGGGCCGATCGCTCAAGGGCTTCAGCGGGTGGGCGGCGGCTTGACCGGCATACGAATGACGGAAGCATAGCCCGGATCCCGCGGGCCGGCGGCGACGGATGCGAGCTCTCCATAGAGCGCCGACAAGCGCCGGCGCACATTCTGCAGCCCGACGCCGGTGCCCCCAGGCGCGACGGCATTGGCCGCCCCCTTGCCATCGTCCTCAACGGTCACGATCAGTTCGTCGCCGTCGCGGCGCCCCGTTACGCGGATATTCACCGGCTCCAGCGAAGGCGCGACGCCATATTTGATCGCGTTTTCAACCAGCGGCTGGAGCAGGAAGCTGGGGATCGGCACGCTGCACGCGTCCGACGCGCAGTCGATTTCGACATGCAGCCGCTCGCCGAAGCGGATCGACTCGATCTCCAGATAATCCTCGATCAGCGTCAGCTCCTGATCGAGCGGCACCAACTCGGTCGGGTCTGACGCCAGCGAGGCACGCAGAAAGCTCGACAGCTTGTCGGTCATCAGCTCCGCCTCGTCATTGCGGCGGGTGACGATCATCGCGGAGATGGCGTTCAGCGTGTTGAACAGAAAGTGGGGATTAAGCTGATACCGGAGCGCCGCCAGCTGGGCGTGCTGCGCGGCCGACAGCGCCTGAGCCAGTTCCTTCGCCTGAGACAGCTCGTGCCGGCGCGAGTTGACGAGGTGGAATAGCGCCACGTTGACGCCGAACACGCACACATAGTTGAAGGTCGCGCGATAGGCGCGGCCAAGATCCGTCGGCAGATTCTCCCACGCCGTGTCCACTCGGTTGGCGATCAGGCCCGTGTAGAGCAGGTCGAAACAGACCTGGACGATCGCGGCCGCCAGCACCGCGCCGCCCAGCGCAAGCACCCGGCGCGGCACTTCCCATTCCTCCGTCGCGCGGAACAGTGCGAACAGCGGCATGGCAAGCGCCATGGACAGCAGCAGCGTCACTTCGTCGAGCGCGACGCTGACCCAACCTTCGCCCGGGTGGCGATCGATCAGGATCGGCAGGTAGATGATCGCGACGAAGGTCCAGAGCGCGACCGTCAGCAGAATCGCTTCGCGCCACCCCGCTCCGCCTGCCTGAAAACTGGTCGGCGCCGGCGTGGCCGCGGCGCGGGAAGACCCAAGCAACGACATCCGATCAGCCATCAACACCGTCGCCAAAACCGCACTGCCCCGCTCGATTCGCCCCACAGTGCAGGCTGATCGCGGGCTGGGGCGCGGACCATATCGGCGGGACGAAACTGCGCCCGCACGCGATAAGAACGCCGACGATCATGACGCTGCGGCGAAAGCGGCCAGCGCCGCGCGGGCGATCGGCTCGCCCCATTCCTGCACGAAATGCCCTGCCTCGGGCACGATCATCGGCTCCGGGCAGCCGCAAATGTGCCGCCTTACGCCTTGCATCGCCTCGACGGAGATCACCGGATCGGCGCCTCCCACTGCCATGAAGCTTTGACCCTGCCATTCGTTCGACCACCAGTCGCGGGCTCGGCGCGACGTTTCCGCGCCGGGAGCGAGGAGCCGGTCCGGCACCAGTTCGGGGAAGCGGCGCACACCGGCCTTGTAGCGCATGTCCGGATAGGGCGCGGCATAGGCGGCTGCCTCCGCATCGCTCAGGATCGGGGTCGCACGCTGCATCAGCGCCTTGATGTCGAGATCGGGCTGGGAGCGGTTATAGGCCTTCCACGCCTCGAAGCCCGGCCCAAGCGGACGATCGCCAGTCGCGAAGCCGGTGTTCATCACGATCAGCCTCCGATAGCGCTGCGGCGCCTCCATCGGCAGTGTCAGGCCCAGCAGCCCGCCCCAGTCCTGGCACACGAGCGTAACGTCCTGCAGGTCGAGCGCCTCGACCAGCGCGAGCAACGCGCCCCGATGAAAGTCGAAGGTATAGACCTGGTCGTCGACCGGCTTGTCGGAGCGGCCGAAGCCGTAAAGGTCCGGCGCGATCACCCGGCCCGCCTTGGCAAAGACCGGCAGCATCTTGCGGTAGAGATAGGACCAGCTGGGCTGCCCATGCAGGCAGAGGAACACCGGTCCGCCTCGCGTCCCCTCGTCCAGATAGTGGATGCGCAGCCCCTCATAACCGGGCAGGTCGTCGCGATAATGAGGCGCGAAGCCATAGCCCGGCAGCCCGTCGAACCGCTTGTCCGGAGTGCGCAACGCCTCGATCATCGGACTTTCCCCGCCATCACCCACGCCGATATGCCGGTTGACGAGCGCGTCGTCCACGTGGCAGTCGCGGCGCACCCCGAGCGGGTATAGTTCAATGGTAGAACATCAGCCTTCCAAGCTGAATACGCGGGTTCGATTCCCGCTACCCGCTCCACGCAGTTGACTGCCGGAAAGCTTTGGTTTGCGAAGTCTGGCCGACAGGTCTGGTTCGAACTTTTCTGGGCGAATATGGCGGCTTCGTGGCGAGCTGCGGTGACATGCGAGCCTTTGCCTCCCGGCTTGAGGGAGGAGTTGAAGAGACGAGACCAACGTTTCAACATCATCATCCTGTTCGGGGCGGGAAGTGAAAACACGCAGCGTTCGGCTGTGCCGGATTGCGCTCTAGGCGTTCATGGCCTCGGGCACCGCCTAGTCTGGCGAAGGGGTCTCCTGCTTTAGCAGCGAAGGCACTCGCCTCTTGCACCGGCCCCGATCCCCGCAACCGGATCGGAAAGAACTTGGCAGGTGACGCAACAAAGCAACACCGTGCGGCAAAAGAGACACGCGCATGTCAGCTCCACCTTCTCGCGTCTGAAGCCGGCGCTATTGATGCGCCATAGACACATTCAAGGGAGAGTTGCTCATGTCTCGCATTGCACGCCGGACGGCATTGCTGGCTGGAACCTCGTTGCTGCTGACCATATTGTCCACGCCATCGTTGGCACAATCGAGCGCACAGGGTGCCGGAGCCGAACTGGCTGAGGATAATGCCGACATCATCGTGACGGCAACCAAGCGAGCCACTTCGCTGCAGGACGTGCCGTTCTCTATCAATGCGCAGACGCAGGAGGACATCCAGCGCTCGGGCGCGGGAACGCTCGAAGACCTCTCGCGCAATGTTGCCGGTCTGACGATCCAGAATCTGGGACCCGGCCAGAGCCAGGTCTCGATCCGCGGCGTGTCGGCCGGTCAGATCGTCCGTGATCAGCCGGGGGTCAAGGAGCAGGTCGGCGTTTACCTCGACGAAAGCGTCGTGTCGCTTTCGCTGTTCACGCCTGATCTCGACCTATTCGACCTGAACCGCGTTGAGACGCTGCGCGGCCCCCAGGGCACTCTGTTCGGCTCGGGCTCGGTTGGCGGCACTGTCCGCTACATCACAAACCAGCCGACGACCGACAGGATGGAAGGGCAGGTAGAGGCCAATATCAACACGATCGACGGCGGGTCGGTTGGCGGCTCTTTGAAGGGCGCGGTCAACCTGCCGGTCAATGAGCAGATCGCGGTCCGCGCCGTAGGCTATTACACGCGCTATGGCGGCTTTATCGATGCACTGGGTGAAGGCGGTGCAGTCGATCGCAATGTGAATGACGGGGAGCGTTACGGCGGCCGTCTTTCGGTCCTTTTCCAACCGACGGAAAACATCTCCATCACGCCGCGCGTGGTCTATCAGAAGATCACTACGGACGGGTTCAACCGGCAAGAAGTCTATAACCTTTTCGCCAATCCGTTTACGACCAGCCGGCCGACGATCCAGCTCGGCAAGCGCCAGCAATATCTGCTACTCGATGAAGGCTTCCGCGACGAAACCCTGCTCGGCGACTTGACGGCGAACGTGGACATCGGCGCGGTGACGCTCACCTCCGTCACCACCTACATAAATCGCGACATTCTCGTATCGCGCGATGCCAGCGCGCTCACCGGATCGGTCTCGGTCGATCTGGCATTCCCCAGCGCAGCAGTGCTGCTGCCATCCAATCTGCGCGACACCACGGATCTGGAAACCTGGACGCAGGAAGTGCGGCTTGCGTCCAACAACTCCAGCCCATTCCAATGGCTGATCGGCGGCTTCTATTCCAAGATCGACCGCGTTTACGCTCAGCGGCTGCCGACGCCAGGCTATGACGCGTTCACCGATGCGCGTTTGGGAGCGGGCACCTCAGCAGCGGTAGCCAACGGCTTCCCGCTCAACTCCCCCTACAATGCCGATATCCCGTACGATATCGAGCAGAAGGCGGTGTTCGGCGAAGCCAGCTACGATTTCGGAGAGGTTCGGCTGACTGCAGGCGGCCGTTACTACGACTTTAGCGAGAAGCGCGACTTCATCTCTGGCGGCCTGTTCTCAAATGGCGACAGGCGCATTGCCGACCGTACCAAGTCGGACGGCTTCACACCCCGCTTCATCGCCACCTGGGAACCGAGCGCGAACGTGTCGGTCAACCTGCAGGCTGCCAAGGGCTTCCGCCTTGGCGGTGTGAATGATCCGCTGAACCTTCCACTCTGTTCCGGCGGAGCGACGGGTCCGGACGCGCAGATCTACGGCAATCGTCCAACTTACGAGGACGAGACGCTGTGGAACTATGAACTGGGCTTCAAGAGCCAGTTCGGCGGGCTGACCTTCAATGCGTCCGCTTTCCACAACGACATCAAGAACCTGCAGGTAACTGCCGATGCTGGCAGCTGCTCGTCACGCGTCGTCTTCAACGTGCCCGAGGCGCATGCGACCGGCCTCGAGGTCGAGCTGTCCGCTCGCCCGGCGGAGGGGCTAAGCTTCAGTCTCAATGGCACCTATGTCGATTCCAAGTTCGACAGTAGCGTGCTCGACGCCACCGGCGCGGTGATCGCCGGTATCCGCGATGGCAATCGCCTGCCGACCGTTCCCAAGTTCCAGATGTCCGCAAGCGGAAACTACGAGTTCCCGCTCGGCGCCGACTGGACGGGGTTCGTCAGCGGCAGCGTGCAATATGTGGGCGATCGCTTCACCCAGGCCGGCGACCAGGAAAGCAACCCGCGCACCTTTGTCCACGGCCTGCCCTTTGGCGGTGCGCCGGCGAACGCGTCCACCACGCTGGACCTGAAGCTGCCGGACTACACCCTCGTCAACTTCAGCCTTGGCGTATCGACCGAGGGCGGTTTCGAAGTGCAGGCCTATGTGAACAACCTGTTCGACGAAAACCCGCTGCTCTCGTTTGACCGCGAACGTGGCGGTCGCGCGCGGCTTGGCTTCAACATCGGCCAACCGCGTACATTCGGCATCACTGCACGCCAACGCTTCTAATGGCAACGGTCGGGCTGGAACGTGATCCAGCCCGACCGACCGCGGAGATAGCTGACACCTACACGAGCTTCGCTAGCGATAGTCGCGATCTCCGGTCGTGCTTTCTGCGTCCGCGATGCACCCCATACCGCCACATCGGAAAGGAACTGCTCGAGCCTACTCGCTTAAGCGCTCAAGCGCCTTGCTCTCTACTCCTCACATAATCAGCCCATGGTCGGGATAACGAACGCGTCCTGAATGCGGCTAGGGCCGCCGTCTTCCGAGCCCTTGGGCAGGGCCGAGCCGTCAGGCCAGCGCTGCGTCACCGTCTTGGTCTTGGTCCAGAAGCGCACGCCTTCCATGCCGTGCTGGTTGATGTCGCCAAAGGCCGAGCGCTTCCAGCCGCCGAAGCTGTGATAGGCGACTGGCACCGGGATCGGCACGTTGATGCCGACCATGCCGACATTGACCCGCGACGCGAACTCGCGCGCGGCATGGCCGTTGCGGGTGAAGATGGCGACGCCATTGCCATACTGGTGCTCGCTCGGGAGCCTGAGCGCCGTCTCGAAGTCGGGCGCGCGGACGATCTGCAGGACCGGCCCGAAGATTTCCTCCTGGTACGACTTCATCGTCGGCTTGACGTGGTCGAACAGGCTCGGCCCAATGAAGAAGCCTTGTTCATGCCCCTGCAGCGAGAAGCCGCGGCCATCGACGACCAGCTCCGCGCCCTCGTCGACGCCGGTCTGGATCCAGTTCTCGACCCGCTGCTTGTGCGCAGCGTTCACGACCGGCCCGTAATGCGCGTCATTGTCGGTGGAGACGCCGACCCGCAGCGAGGCGATCGCCGGCAGCAGCGCCTCGCGCAGTTCGTTGGCGGTCTTGTCCGTCACCGGCACCACCACCGGGAGGGCCATGCAGCGCTCGCCCGCCGAGCCGAAGGCCGCGCCGGACAGGTCCTTCACCACCTGGTCGATATCGGCGTCCGGCATGACGATGCCGTGGTTCTTGGCGCCGCCCATCGCCTGGACGCGCTTGCCCGCCTCGACGCCGCGCCGATAGACATAGTGCGCGATGTCGGACGAGCCGACAAAGCTCACCGCGCTGATCGCCGGATGATCGAGAATGGCGTCTACCATCTCCTTGTCGCCATGCACGACCTGCAAAATGCCCTCGGGCGCGCCCGCCTCCAGCATCAGCTCGGCCAGCCGCACCGGCACGGTCGGGTCGCGCTCGGAGGGCTTTAGGATGAAGGCGTTGCCGGTCGCGATGGCGACGCCGAACATCCACATGGGGATCATCGCCGGGAAGTTGAACGGCGTGATGCCGGCGCCGATGCCCAGCGGCTGGCGCATCGAATAAACGTCGATGCCGGGGCCCGCCCCTTGCGTATATTCGCCCTTCAGAACATGCGGGATGCCGCAGCAGAACTCGATAACCTCGAGCCCGCGCTGGATGTCGCCCTTCGAGTCCGCAATCACCTTGCCGTGTTCGGACGACAGGATGCGCGCCAGCTCGTCCATGTTCGCTTCAACAAGCGCCTTGAAGTTGAACATGACGCGGGCCCGGCGCTGCGGGTTGGTCGCCGCCCAGGCGGGTTGCGCGGTCTGCGCGGCCGCAATGGCGCGCTCCAGCGTCTCAGCCGTGCCCAGCGGCACGCGCGCCTGCACCGCCCCCGAGTTCGGATCGAACACCTCGCCGAATCGGCTCGCGGCCGCACCCGGGCCGCCGACGATGAAATGATCGATGTCGCGCATGTTGATCTCCGTTCTCCTGGCGCCGCCTAGCGCCAAGAGAGCCGTGCGCACAAGGCGCGGCGGACCTCAGGGGATCAGTTGCGCGATGATCGCGTCGGCCGCCTGCTCGGGTGTCATGGACGTGGTATCGATGCGGATTTCGGGCCGCTCGGGCGGTTCATAGGGGCTGTCGATGCCGGTGAAGTTCTCCAGCTGACCCGCGCGCGCCTTGGCATAAAGGCCCTTCACGTCGCGCCGCTCGGCCTCGGCAAGCGGCGTGTCGATATGGATCTCGAAGAACTCGCCCTCCGGCAGCATCGCCCGGACCATATCGCGTTCGGCGCGGAACGGCGAAATGAAGGCGGTGATGACGATCAGGCCGGCATCGGCCATCAGCCTCGCAACCTCGCCGATGCGGCGGATATTCTCGACCCGGTCGGCATCGGTGAAGCCGAGATCCTTGTTGAGGCCGTGGCGCACATTGTCGCCATCGAGCAGGAAGGTGTGGCGGTTCATCCGCGCCAGCTTCTTTTCGACGAGATTGGCGATGGTCGATTTGCCCGCGCCCGACAGTCCGGTCAGCCACAGCACGGCAGGCCGCTGGTTCTTCAGTTCGGCGCGGCGTTCCCGCGTGACGTCCAACGGCTGCCAATGGACGTTCTGCGCCCGGCGCAGCGCGAAATGGATCAGGCCCGCAGCGACAGTCGCGTTGGTGAATTTGTCGATCAGGATGAAGCCGCCGAGCGTGCGATTGCGTTCATAGGGTTCGAAGACGATCGGCCGGTCGGTCGACAGGTTGGCGACGCCAATCGCATTCAGCTCCAGCGTCTTCGCCGCGACATGTTCGAGCGTGTTGACGTTGACCTGATATTTGGGCGCCTGAACATTGGCGGTGACCGTCTGGGTGCCGAGCTTCAGCCAATAGCTGCGGCCGGGCAGCATCGGCTCGTCGGCCATCCAGATAATCGTCGCCTCGAACTGGTCGGCAGCCTCGGGCGGATCGCCCGCCGACGCGATCACGTCGCCGCGCGAGCAATCGATCTCGTCTTCAAGAGTGAGGGTGACGGATTGCCCCGCCACTGCTTCGTCAAGGTCGCCCTCCAGCGTGACGATCCGCGCGATCCGCGACGTCTTGCCCGAAGGCAACGCGCGCACCTCTTCACCGGCCCGGACGCTGCCGCTGGCGATCAGGCCGGCAAAGCCGCGAAAGTCGAGATTGGGCCGGTTCACCCATTGCACCGGCATTCGGAATGGCCTCGCCCCTTCCGCAGTGACATCGAGTTCGACCGTCTCCAGATGCTCGATCAGCGGCGGCCCATCATACCACGGCGTGTTTGCGGACCGCGCCGTGATGTTGTCGCCCTTGAATCCGGAAATCGGCATGGCGACGAATCCGCCGATCCCGATCGAAGCGGCGAAGGCACGATAGTCGGCAACGATCGCGTCGAAGACGGCCCGGTCATAGCTAACCAGGTCCATCTTGTTCACGGCCAGCACGATGTTGCGGATGCCGATCAGGTGGGCAAGATAGCTGTGCCGCCGCGTCTGGGTGAGCACGCCCTTGCGCGCGTCGACCAGAATGACGGCGAGGTCGGCGGTCGAGGCGCCC